>CETU01021794.1_pt1 | contig 10984 bp, 9 predicted proteins | sample 356531 | NCBI WGS metagenome assembly CETU01 (sample SAMEA2623488, study PRJEB7988) | marine metagenome | isolation source: saline water (ENVO:00002010), including
CTGGGTATTATAAGTGAGGATGTGAGATTGTGTCATCAATTAGCAATAATGTCCTATGATAATGATTATAAAATTCACTTCATTGACCAATTTGATGATGTTTCTAAAGGGTTGGACTGTGTTGTTGTGGATATAGATGAAGATCATGCTATTCAAAAATGTAAAGATTATAGTTCAAAATGCATGGTTATAGGGGCAGTTGCAGAACCGCGAAGCTCCATTATACTGAATGCGAAAAAAGCAGGCTGTCTTATTGTGTTGACTAAGGTGAATTTTTCTTCGAATTTATTGGATATTCTTAAAAAGCAGATTTAATATTTTTTATATATTTAAATAATTATTAAATTAAATCGTGCAAACCGTGCAGTAATAATCGGTTTATCATTTAATATATTAAATAAAGCACAACATTATATATTCTATTTATTTTAATAGAATAGTAAAAGTTCGTAAATTACTGAGCTATAATATGATTGCATAATACAACTATATAAAGATGCCATTAATAACAAAACAATATAAATTCTGTGCTGCCCATAAGTATTGGAATCCTAATTGGGATGAAAATAAAAATATATCAATTTTCCAAGAAGATGTTAGGTTGCATGGTCATAATTACGAGTTGGATATAACCATAGGAGGTCCAATTAATCAAGATTCGGGTTTTATAATTAATATTATGGACTTGAATAAAATTGTGGATGAATATGTAATTAGCAAACTAGATCATTCTCATATAGATCAAGATATTGATTGGTTTAGCGAGAAGCAGCCCTCAACAGAAAATATTGTTGTTTTTATATGGGAACAAATTGCAGATAAGATTCCTGTTCCAGCGCATTTGCATTCTATTAAGCTTAGGGAAACCCCTACTATTTTTACAGAATATTATGGTCCAGAAGGAGAAGAATGAGTGATCAACAAAAAAAACTTGAATTAGTAATTGAGAAGTTATTGTCTGAAATTGGAGAGGACCCAAAGAGAGAAGGCTTGCTTAGGACTCCTAAACGTGTTGCTAAATCATGGGAGTTTTTAACTAGCGGTTATAGAGCTAATATTGATACTGTTATTAATGATGCAATTTTTAATGAAACATGTGATGAAATGGTTGTTATTAATAATATTGATTTTTATAGTGTTTGTGAGCATCATTTAATACCGTTTTTTGGAAAAGCTCATGTAGCATATATACCTAATGGTAAGGTCGTGGGTTTATCAAAAATTCCTCGTATTGTTGATGTATTTGCTCGGAGACTTCAAGTTCAAGAGCGTATGACACAGCAAATTGCTAAGACATTAAATGAGGTTCTGTCTCCTAGAGGGGTGGCTGTAGTTATAGAGGCTAATCATATGTGTATGCAGATGCGAGGGGTCGAGAAGCAAAATGCTTACACTACAACCTCGTCCATGACAGGACTTTTTAGAGAAGATGAGAAAACGAGAAAAGAATTTTTAAATATTATATCTGTAGGGAAATTGTAATGGATAAATTTGATGTTATAGTTATTGGTGGTGGGCCAGGTGGTTATGTTGCGGCAATTAGAGCTGCTCAGTTAGGAAAGAGAGTGGCTGTTGTGGAAAAAGAGCATTTAGGAGGCATTTGCCTAAATTGGGGCTGTATACCAACAAAGTCATTACTTAAAAATTCAGAAGTTTTAACATACATAAAAAATGCAAGTAAATATGGAATTGACATTAAAGATTATTCAATCAATTGGAAAAAAGTAATTAAAAGATCTAGAGATGTATCTAGAAGATTAAATAAGGGCATAGAGTATCTTCTTAAAAAAAACAAGATTGATTATATACAAGGGACCGCCAAAGTATTGGATAATAATAAAGTCGAAGTTAATTTTAATAACAAAAAGACTGTTTATGAGTATTTAGATGTAATTGTTGCTACTGGAGCAAGACCTAATTACTTTCCAGGTATGGAGCCAAATGGTAAAAATATTATCACTTATAAAGAAGCCATGACTCTTGAAGAACAGCCTAAGAGTTTAGCTATAATAGGAGCTGGTGCGATAGGTATAGAATTTGCAGATTTTTATAATAATTTTGGTACAGAAGTTACTGTGATAGAAGCACTTCCTAATATTTTGCCAATAGAGGATGAAGAAGTTTCTTTAGAGTTAAAATCAATTTTTGAAAAAAGAAAAATTAATATTAAAACAAATACAATGGTTGAAAAAATTGAATCCTTAAAAACAAAAGTTAAAGTTTATTTAAATGATGGAAATATTATTGAAGCAGATAAAGCATTGGTAGCTATAGGTGTAAAGGGTAATACTGAAGGCTTAGGATTAGATAAGTTAGGAGTAGATATTTCTAATAATGTAATTAATGTCAATCAATATATGCAGACCAATATAGATAATATTTATGCAATTGGAGATGTCGCGGGTCCTCCATGGTTAGCTCATGTTGCTTCTGCTGAAGGGATGGTTGCGGCAGAGCATTTATCTAAATATAAAACTAGCGGGATGGAATATGACAATATACCCGGATGCACATATTGTCATCCTGAGGTAGCTTCTATTGGTTTGACTGAAAAAGAGGCAAAAGAAAAAGGTTACAAAATTAAGATAGGAAAGTTCCCATTTAGAGCACTTGGAAAGGCTATGGCTACGGGTGATACTGAAGGATTTGTAAAAGTTGTTTTTGATAGTAAATATGGAGAGTTACTAGGCTGTCACATAATAGGTCCAGGAGCAACAGATTTGATTATAGAGGCTGGAATAGCTCGCAAACTTGAGACTACTTGGGATGAAATATTATTAACAGTGCATCCTCATCCAACATTGTCAGAAGCTTTTTTAGAAGCTACTGCAGATGCATTAAAGGAAGCGATTCATATATAATGATGTATGATATATCTCAAGAATCAAATTTATTAGATTGTATTGAAAGAAAAGCATCGCCTAATAAGGTTTCAAGTTTTTGGCTTGGGATGCAGCAATATGATAAGATTTGGAATTTACAAAAAGAGTTGCATAAGAATATAGTTGATCAGAAAATAGGAGATGTATTGCTTTTGTTAGAGCACCCTCATGTTTATACTTTAGGTAAGAATGCAGATAGTAATCACTTGTTGCCATCATACCCTAAAGATGCAGACGTTATAAATATTGATAGAGGAGGTGACATTACTTATCATGGGCCAGGTCAATTAGTGGGCTATCCAATAATTAATTTGAAAAGATATAAAAAGAGTGTATCATGGTATATGCATTCATTAGAAGCTATGATTATTAAAACATTAGATGAAATTGGTATATCTTCATCAAGAAGAGATGAATTAACTGGTGTATGGGTTGAAGATGATAAAATATGTGCATTTGGAGTTAGAATGGCAAAATGGACTACAATGCATGGATTTGCCTTGAACTTTAATCCTGATATGAAATTTTTCAATGGTATTATTCCATGTGGAATTTTTGAATATGGTGTAATATCAATACATGAATTGTTAGATGTCAAATTTTCAATTAAAGAATTAGCAAATAAAGTATCAACTAATTGCAATGAATATTTCAGGAATAATATTTTAGAACAAGATTTTGCATAAGGAGTAATAATGAAATTACATGGTTTCTCAAAAAAAGAACTATTAGATATTTATTATAAAATGACACTTTCAAGATGTCTAGATAATAAGCAACTGATTCTATTAAAACAGGGTAAAGGGTATTTTCATATAGGAGCATCAGGTCATGAAGCTGCTCAAATGGCTGCTGCGATGAATTTTAAACCAGGATTTGATTATGCTTATCCATATTATAGAAATCAAGCATTTGCAATTGGATGGGGCATAACAGCTAAGGAACATTTATTATCTTTTTTAGCCAAGGAAGATGATCCGAATTCTGGAGGAAGGCAGATGCCTCAGCATTTTGGCCATAAAGACTTACATGTAGTTACTCAAGGCAGTTCTACTGGAACTCAATTTTTACAGGCAGTAGGAGCTGCTTTTGGAATGCAAAGAGATAATGAAAAAGGTGTTGTATATGTATCTTCCGGTGAGGGTACAACTAGCCAGGGAGATTTTCATGAAGCATTAAATTGGGCTAGCAAGGATAAAGCGCCTGTTATATTCCATATAGAGGATAATAATTTTGCAATATCTGTTCCTAAGAACGAACAAACAAGTGGTGAATCTATTTATGATATTGCTCAAGGATATGATTCCTTAATGAGATATGATGTTGATGGAACAAATTTTTTTGAGACTTATGTAGCATTTAACAAGGCAGTTGAAAGAGCTCGTGCTTCTAGAGGCCCAAGTATAATTGTATCTAATGTTGTAAGATTGCTTCCTCATTCAAATGCAGACGATCATAGAAAATATAGAACAGAAAAAGAAATTGAGAATGATAAGAAAAGAGATCCATTAATCATCTTTTCAAAAAAATGTATTCAGAAGGGTATTATTAATAAAGAAGAATTTGAGGAACTAGATGCAAAAGCATTGGATCAAGTTAACTCAGAAACAAATTGGGCAGATCAGCAATCAGATCCAGATCCTGATGATGTAATGAAAAATATGTATATAGATGATGATCCAATTAATAACTACACATCTATTGAACCAAACAGTGTGGGTGATAAGGTTGTATTAGTAGATGCAATTAATCATGCTTTGGATGAAGAGCTTTCTTATAATAAGAAAATGATGGTTTATGGAGAAGATGTTGGGGGCGGAAAAGGAGGAGTATTTACGGCGACAAGAGGTTTGACTGATAAGCACGGTGTAGACAGAGTATATAATTCTCCATTGGCAGAGTCATCAATAGTTGGAACTGCTATTGGTTTATCTACGGTAGGATATAAGCCTGTTGTTGAAATCCAATTTGGAGATTATATATGGACATCCATGATGCAAATTAGAAATGAATTATCAACAATTAGATATAGATCTAATGGTGATTGGAGTTGTCCAATAGTTATAAGGGTTCCTGTGGGAGGTTATATTCATGGTGCATTGTGTCATAGTCAAAGTATAGATGGATATTTTGCACATTTACCAGGCATAAAAATTGCTTATCCATCAAATGCAGCAGATGCAAAAGGATTATTGAAAACTGCATGTAGAATGAATGATCCTGTTATTTTTATGGAACATAAAGGTCTTTATAGGCAAGGATTCGCTGCTAGACCAGAGCCGGATTCAGATTTTTTATTAGAATTCGGAAAAGCAAATATAGTTCAAGAGGGTAATGATTTAACGATTGTAACTTGGGGTTCTCAAGTTCAAAAATCAATTGAATCAGTTAGAAATACAGAAACATCAGTAGAAATAATTGACATAAGAACTATTAATCCTTTGGATTTAGATACAATTTTACAATCAGTTAAAAAAACTAGTAGAGTTTTAATTGTTCATGAAGATAATATGACAAATGGATTTGGTGCTGAAATCGCAGCTAAAATATCTGATGTTGGTTTTGAATACTTAGATGCTCCAATTAAAAGGGTCGCATCATTAGACTGTCATGTTGCATATGCACCAGTTTTAGAAAATGAAATATTGGTTCAAACTAGTTGGATAGAGGATGCAATAAAAGAATTGTTGGAATATTAGATTAATGACGAATAAAGAATTAAAACAATTGTACAATGATTTAAAGTTTCCTAGAATGATTGAAGAAAAGATGTTGTTACTCTTGAGGCAGGGCAAGATTTCTAAGTGGTTCTCAGGTATAGGTCAAGAAGCGATTGCGGTTGGAGCAACATCAGCACTAAATAATAAAGATGTGGTTTTACCAATGCATAGAAATTTAGGAGTATTTACTACAAGAAAAGTTGATTTGAATAGATTAATGTGTCAATTAATGGGTAAAGAAAATGGTTTTACTAAAAGTAGAGATAGAACTTTTCATTTTGGAACTAAAGAACACTGTATTGTTGGTATGATTTCTCATTTGGCAGCCATGCTACCTGTTGGAGTGGGTTATGGTTTGTCGTATAAATTAAATAAAAAAAATAATATTGCATTAGCATTTATTGGAGATGGAGCAACTAGTGAAGGAGACTTCCATGAAGCATTAAATTTAGCTGCTGTTTGGAATCTCCCAGTTATTTTTTTAATTGAAAATAATGGGTATGGACTGTCAACACCAACATCACAGCAGTATAAGTGTAAAGATTTAGTCGATAAAGCTATAGGGTATGGAATAGAAGGTAAAAAAATTGATGGAAATAATGTTTTAGAAGTATACAATACCATAAAATTAGCAAAACAGAATGCTTTAAAAGGTAAAGGTCCAACTCTTATTGAAGCTGTAACATTTAGAATGAGGGGGCATGAAGAGGCTTCTGGCATAAAATATGTGCCTAAAAAATTATTTAAAAAATGGGAAGCTAAAGATCCTATTGGTTTATTTGAAAAGTATCTTTTAAACAAAAAAATAATATCTGAAAAAGATATCTCTATAATAGAGGAAGAAATTAAAGAGAAAATTGATTTAGCAGTCCAATTTGCTATAGATGCAGATTATTTAAATAGTAATGTCGAAAATGAATTGGAAGATGTTTATAAAACAAATAAAAACAGTATTGTTCATCCTTCAAAAAAAACAAATTCTCTTAGATTTGTAGATGCTATTTCAGAAGCATTGTCTATTGTAATGGATAAAGATAAGCAAGTGATTCTTCTAGGGCAAGATATCGCTGAATATGGAGGAGTATTTAAAGTAACACAAGGCTTATTTGAAAAATATCCTACTAGAGTAATTAATACTCCAATTATAGAATCAGGGGTTTTAGGAGCTTCTATGGGTTTAGCTTTAGAAGGATTTAAGCCTGTTGTAGAGATGCAGTTTGCAGATTTTGTCAGCTGTGGATTTAATCAGATAGTTAATAATATTTCTAAAAACTATTATAGATGGGGTGAAGCTATTAATATAACTATTAGAATGCCTAGTGGAGCTGGAATTGGAGCAGGCCCTTTTCATTCACAGAGTCCTGAAGCATGGTTTTTTCATAATCCAGGAATAAAGATTGTGTACCCTTCAAACTCAATTGATGCAAAAGGACTGTTGTTAGCATCTATAGAAGATCCCAACCCTGTTATGTTTTTTGAACATAAAGCACTCTATAGAAGTATAATTAATGATGTCCCTGATAATTATTATACAACTCCAATAGGAGTAGGAAATATTGTCCAAGAGGGTGATGACCTTACTATTATTACATATGGACAAGCAGTATATTGGGCTGAGGAGGTGTCCTCTAATTATTCAGCTCAAGGGATAAATATTGAAATTATAGATTTAAGATCATTGGTACCATGGGATAAATTATTAGTTGAGAATTCTATAAAAAAAACGAATAGAGTTCTTGTGCTTCATGAGGCTAATTTATCAGGGGGTATAGGTGGAGAAATTGCATCATACATATCAGAACATTTTTTTGATTCATTAGATGCTCCAGTTGTTAGATTAGGTTCATTGGATACTCCGATTCCATTCTCTCAAAAAATTGAAAAGGATATTTATTTACCAATTTCAAGAATTAAGGAAAAAATTAATTATTTATTAGAATACTAGAAGGAAAAAAAATGAAATTAAAATCGCTTGATTACTTAAATATATCGCATCATTTCACAGAAGATGAAATAATGGTTCAGCATACAGCTAGAGAATTTGTAGCTAATGAAGTTATGCCTGATATAGAAAAACATTTTGAAGAAGGTTCTTTTCCATTAGATATGATTCAAAAATTCGGTGACTTAGGTTTTTTAGGTATGAACTTGCCTGAAGATTATGGCTGTGCAGGAATGTCTCATATCGCATATGGTTTGCTATGCCAAGAATTGGAAAGGGGAGACTCGGGTGTAAGATCTTTTGTTTCTGTTCAAGGCTCATTAGTTATGTATCCTATATATGCATATGGTTCTGAGGATCAGCGTCAAAAATGGTTGCCAAAGCTTGCTAGTGGTGAAAAGGTGGGCTGTTTTGGCTTAACTGAACCAAATCATGGATCAAATCCTAGTGGTATGTTAACTACTGCAAAAAAAGTTGATGGAGGCTATATACTAAATGGAACTAAGATGTGGATTACAAATGGCTCAATATCAGATGTGGCAGTTGTATGGGCTAAAGATGATGAAGGAATAATAAAAGGATTTTTAGTAGAAAAAGATTTTGAAGGCTTTTCAGCCCCATTAATGAAGCATAAGTGGTCTCTTAGAGCATCTATAACATCAGAGTTAGTAATGAAAGATGTTTTTGTACCGGATGAAAATTTATTGCCTAATGTAGAAGGTTTAAAAGGACCTTTAGGTTGTTTAACGCAAGCAAGGTATGGAATTGGATGGGGTACAATTGGAGCTGCTATGGCGCTTTATGAAGAATCTGTAAATTATTCTAAAGAAAGAGTTCAATTTGGCAAGCCTATAGCTGGTTATCAAATGACTCAAGAAAAATTAGCATGGATGCTTACAGAAATTACGAAAGGTCAATTGTTGGCATTGCATATTGGAAAAAATAAAGATGCAAAAACAATGAGGTTTCAAGAAATATCAATGCTCAAACGAAATAATACTTGGGTTGCTAGAGAATGTGCAAAGCTAGCTCGTGAAATTCATGGAGCTAATGGTATTAGTGGAGAATATCCAATTATGAGACATTTAATGAATATTGAAAGTGTTTATACATATGAAGGCACTCACGAAATGCACACATTGGTATTAGGTCATGATATAACAGGAATTGATGCATATAGGTAAAAAGGAGTATTTATTATGGATAAAGAAAAAGTTATAGAAGTATTAAGTGAGATTTTTAATCATGAAATAAATGGAGTTGTTAGATATACTCATTATGCTCTAATGATATTTGGGTCAGATAGGCTTCCAATTGTTACTTTTTTTAGAGAGCAAGCAAAGGAATCATTAACTCATGCAGATTTAGCAGGAGAGCACATCACGGGTTTAGGGGGTCATCCTCCTTTAAACAATGACAACTTAAAGGAAACTTTTAATCATGATATTGATGACTTGTTAAAAGAAACATTAGAACATGAAAAAACAGCAATTTCAGTATATTATAAATTGCTTGATTTGGTGCAAGATAAATCTGTGTACTTAGAAGAATATGCACGATCGATGATAGGGCAAGAAGAATTGCATGCTCTTGAAGTGGAAAAAATGTTAAAAAAATAAATGGAGAAAAAATGATTGTAGATGTTATTATGCCTAAATTAGGTGAATCAATCACCGAAGGAACAATTATTGAATGGAAGAAGCAAATAGGAGATGCTATTGTTCAGGATGAAACAATTTTAGAAATATCAACTGATAAAGTAGATTCGGAAGTACCATCACCAAGTGAGGGTAAATTAATTGAAATTTTATATAATCCAAATGATGTTGTTGCAGTAGGAGAAGTAATTGCTCGTATTGGTACTGAAGGAGAAGATGCAGTAGATGGCAGTGTAGATAATAATACAACATCAATTCAAGATCCAAAAATTGAAAATCAAGAAAATTTGAATAAAGAAGAGAATGAGAAGGAAGTAAAGCCGGTTAATGCTCATCAGGAAATAAATAAATCAGATAAGTTTTATTCTCCATTAGTAAAATCAATAGCTAAAAAAGAAAATATATCAAATGAAGAATTAGATTCGATTATAGGTTCAGGTAAAAATGGTAGAGTAACTAAAAAAGATATTCTCAATCATTTAGAAAAAGGTAAGATGGAATCAAAGTCTCAACCTGTAATAGAACAGCCAAATATAACATTTGAAAAATCTTCTGGAAGAATTGAAGAAATGGGTAGAGTTAGAAAAAAGATAGCAGAGCATATGGTTCACTCGCAACAAACATCCCCTCATGTTTATTCAACTATTGAAGCTGATGTTACAGCTATGGTTAATGCTAGGCAAAGCAGTAAGGATGCTTTCTTGGAAAAGTATGGCGTTAAATTAACATATACTCCAATAATCATGGATGCTTGCATTAAGGCTATAAAGGATTTTCCTTTAATAAATACTTCTCTTGATGGTGATAAAATAATTCACCATGATAATATTAATTTAGGGGTAGCAGTAGCCTTACCTGATAATAATTTAATAGTCCCTGTTGTTAAATCGTCTGAAGAGAAAAATATTATAGGTTTAGCTCGGTCATCAGCAGATTTAGCCATAAGAGCAAGAAATAATAATCTTGAGGCAAATGAAATCTTTGGTTCAACATTTACAGTCACAAATCCAGGTATTTTTGGTAGTTTATTTGGTATGGCTATTATCAATCAACCAAATGTTGCAATTTTGAGTGTAGGTGCAATTACAAAGAAACCTGTTGTAAAAGAAACGGAATATGGAGATGTTGTAGTTGTAAGAAGTATGTTGTATTTAACATTAGGCTATGACCATCGCATCATAGATGGTGCTTATGGGACTCAGTTTTTAGCGCGCATCGTTTCTGAGTTAGAAAACTTTGATATTAACGAAATTAAATAATTTAAATGAATGAAAATATATTAAATAGCTCCCGAGTTAAACGGCCAGATTGGTTAAAAGTTAAAATAAAAGTAGATGACGATTTTAATGCTACTAAACACTTGATGACTAATCAGAGTTTGCATACTGTATGTGAAGAAGCTCGCTGTCCTAATATTTATGAATGTTGGAGTAGAAAAACTGCAACAATAATGATTTTAGGAGATACATGTACTAGATCGTGTGGATTTTGTTCTGTTAAAACTGGTAGGCCATTAGATATAGATGTTTTAGAGCCATTTAGGACTGCTCAGGCAGTAAAAAAGATGAACTTAAAACATGTAGTGATAACATCGGTTGATAGAGATGATTTGAGAAATGATTATGGTGCAGAAATATGGGCAGATACGATAATGCAAATTCACAGTACAGTACCTACTTGTAATGTGGAAGTTTTAACACCTGATTTTAGAGGGTATGTACCTGCATTAAAGAAAGTATTTAATGCGAAACCTGAAATATTTTCTCATAATATTGAATGTGT
>CETU01028040.1_pt1 | contig 10936 bp, 8 predicted proteins | sample 356531 | NCBI WGS metagenome assembly CETU01 (sample SAMEA2623488, study PRJEB7988) | marine metagenome | isolation source: saline water (ENVO:00002010), including
GAAACTTCACAAAAAGTAATGACTGTGCTGGTAAAAGCTTGTGAGCAAGAAAATATTACTGCAGTTTTTGTTACCCATGATGAGGGATTAGTACAGTATGCAACTAGAGTTATTCGAATCGATAGCGGCAAGATAATTTCGGATGAACAAGTCAATTAGGATGAAAAAAAACTGAGGCCAAGATATGTCTAGTCTACTAAACAAACGACTTGCGCGTAGTCTATGGCGCACGAAATTGCGGCTATTTGCTGTTATTTTCATGGTCTCAGTCGGTGTTTTTGCCGGATTAACCTTCGGTGGCTATTCTCACAACCTAAGTGGTATGTATGATACTATGCATGATGATAATGATACGGGTGCCAATCTAGCAGATTTATGGATTGATAATCGCAGTACAACTTGGAGTTCTGAGGAAGTAACAGAATTCTGCACCAATTTAGCCTCTAATTGGGACTATGATGACTTTGGCTTGGATTCATGTGAGGGAAGAAATATTGTCCCAGGTGCCATGTTTTACAACAATAGTGGCGATGAAAAAATTATCAATTCTCTTTGGCATGGAATCTCACCAGATGCAAATACAAACCGAATTTGGATGCCAGAAGGTCATTCAGACGGTCGCTTAGCAGCATCTGCCGATGAGATTGTAATCGATGCTCACGTTGTCGAACCACTAGATTTAGAGCTTGGTGATGTCATCACAATCGGTGCTGGTGCATCAAGTGCAGACTTTACCATCGTCGGCTATGGTTATCATCCAGTACACATTTTCATGGCGCCAGAAGGTTCAGTATTTCCGCCTGAAGCAGGAGAATATGTAGTAGGCTACCTCAGTGAACTTGGGATGGCTAGGCTAACTGGTAACGAAATCGGTGCAAGCAATACAATTTTGCTCGATGTAGAAGGCACTCCCTCATTTGATTATCCTGATACCAAAGAATTCGAAGGGGAAGAGATTGATTTGGTAAAATCAATGGTTGATGATTCCTTGAACGCCAGCCAACTTGACGCTAGAGTGAGAGACAGGGGCCAAAGCGAACAGGTCGAAATAATGCGGCAAGATTTAGAGGCATCAAAAAGGATGTCAACCCCCTTCACTGTAATGATCGCTGCTATTGCATCAATTACAATTATTCTCAGTTTACAGAGATTGGTACAAAGCCAAGCAAAGGAAATTGCGGTCTTGAGAACATTAGGGGTAAAGCGAAAATCTTTGTTGACTGGCTACCTTTACTCACCGGCAATAATAGGTTCAATTGGTTGTTTGGTAGGTTGCCTGATTGGACCATACGGCATGAATGCAATGTTGGATTTCTATCAAAGTATAATTGGTGTACCAATCATCGAAAGAGAAATTCCTTTTTCGCTGTACGCAGCGGTTGTAACTCCGACAATGATAGTAGTATTTCTATCCGGTATTTTACCTGCTCTAAAGGCTAGTAGACTAGACCCCCTAAGTATTCTGAGTGGTCAAAACAAAATTAGAGTTGGTTCTAACCTACTCAGAAAATTGACTTCATGGATGCCAACAACTCTTGGGCTATCAGTACGTTCTAGTGTTAGAAGACCAATTCGTTTGACTATGACATTCTTCGCAGTAGGGATTTCCTTGATGTTATTTGGTTCAATCCAAATGATGTCTGCTGGCATAGAGGACACATTAGTCGGTGGAATTGAAGATGACCAAAGTTGGGATGCTCAAGTTTATGTTGGTACTGATGGAGAGTTTGCAGTATTAGATTGGGCGGAAAACTACAGTGCAGAAGCAGAATTGTTAATCGAGATGCCTGTCGGTTCAGTAACTGATCCTGATGAAATAGAGAGACTCTTTACTGTTATAGGACTCGACACATATACCCAAGGAATGCGTTCAGTGAACCTGTTAGATGGAAATAAACCAACATTAGAAGGAGGTATTCCACAAGTTATGATGGACGAAGGGTCATTGATTTTCCTAAATTGGGAAGTCAACGATATTCAAACTGTTGCAATTAACGGCGTTTCACAAGAGGTTGAGATTGTCGGTTCTACTAGAGGAGACTTTATCCGAACCATGTATTTTTTACGATCTGACTTAAGTCAGATTACTGGCGTAAATGCTACTTCAGTATATCTTAGCCTACCCGAGGGAGTAGAAGTAAATACAGAATTAGGGGAGATTTCTGTTGGCATAGTTGAGAGACAGAGTTTAATTGATGGCATTGAAAGCCTGATTGAACAACAAACTCAAATTTTCCAGGCAATAATGTATCTTGGACTATTATTCACAATAGCAGTCATGCTTAATACCATGATAATGAATGTAGCAGAACGGGACTTTGAATTGGCAACACTGCGAGTTTTAGGTGCATCAACCAAACGCTTGGGAGGAATGCTTCTATTTGAGAGTTTATTGATAGGTATAATCGGTGGAATTGTTGGGGTCGCATTTGCTTATGGTGGCGCAATAGGACTTGCAGCATCATTCTCATCTTGGCAATTCTATGTTCCTATTGTCGTTGTGCCAAGTGTTGCTTACCAGTTGATGGGTGGAGTAATCATAATTGCTATTGCAATGACTCCGATTGGCATCTGGCGACTCCGTCGTATGGACCTGGTTGAAAAAGTCAAAGACCTCTCTCAGTGAAGCGAACTCTTGATGAGCCGTCAATTCTTGGCAACATCATGGTCGATATACCTGATATTGGACAAAAAGTCCAAATTGAAGTTGATGGCCATAATGGAAAAGCCATTCACCAAGGTGTTATTCTTCATCCTGCCGCCTCAAATCATGTGACAATAAAACTTGATAATGGATATAATGCAAGTTACACTATTGATGAAATAGTTTCAATTCAAGTGATTGGGAAAATCGAAGAAGAATCTGTAGGAACATACAGTGAATTAGAATTTAATGATCAATTGCCACGTGTTAGAATAATTCACACTGGTGGGACCATTGCTTCAAAGGTTGATTACAAGACTGGTGCAGTGATTGCAAAATTTGAACCTGAAGAGTTAGTAAATACAATCCCTGAATTAGCTCAAATTGCTAATATTGATGCAGTAAAACTTGGCAATATGTTCAGTGATGACATAAGATGCCAACACTGGAACAAGATGATCGATGCCACTAAACAAGCCTTTGATGATGGATGTAATGGCGTAGTAATCACCCATGGAACAGACACATTACACATAACTTCAGCAGCAATGTGCTTTGCTTGGTCTGGTGAAGGTAAAGCACCACCTGGTAGAATCGCTTTAGTCGGTTCACAACGGTCTTCTGATAGAGGTTCTTCTGACGCTTCCGAGAACTTGATTTCAGCAGTCTATTGGGCTGCTAATGGACCAAACCCTGGAGCTGTAAGGGGTGATTCAGCTGTTGTAGTAATGCACACATCAAGTCATGATGGTACATGTTCAATCCAGCCGGGAACTGGGGTAAGAAAATTACATTCAACTAGAAGAGATGCTTTTAGAAATGTCAATAGTCAACCTTTAGCATATGTCAACATAGTTGGTGGAAAACCGAGTATTGTGATGGACAGTGTATATCAATATGAACTGGAAAAAAGTAATACTGAAGTGACAAAATCTCCAAGAAAATACTCTGAATCTGTTCGAATTGCGCAGTTTGTCGCCGGACCATATCTGCATGAAGAAGAAATTGAAGCAATTGTAGCAACTGGTCCACAAGCAATCGTCATCCATGGAACTGGTCTTGGTCATTTACCAATCGATGACCCCGGTAAAGATGCTCCAGAGAATACTAAAGTTTGGCGTGCACTAACACGTTGCATAAATCGTAATATCCCAGTTGTTGTAACTTCACAATGTTTGCATGGGCCAATCGATATGAATGTATATTCCAAGGGTAGAAAGCAACAAGAGATGGGTTTGCTAGGCCATGGAAGCGTTACTTCACCTGATTCAACAATAGTCAAAATTCACTATGCTCTATCAAATAACAAAAAGATCGAAGACATACTTGCAAAGAACCTATGTGGAGAAAATCATAATGTTCTAAGAGAGTGATAATCATGAAAAGTAAATCCAATCAAAAACTCGATGAGTTACGCCAAAAGCGAGATGAGGCGAGATTGGGTGGGGGTTTGAAAAAACAAGAAGCGATTAGAAAAACTGGTCGCGCAACTGCTCGTGAGCGAATAAATATGTTACTTGATGAGGATTCATTTATTGAAATTGACTCATTTGTTACGCACAGAACTGTTGACCACAACATGTTTCTTCATCAGACTTTAGGCGATGGTGTTGTTGCAGGGCATGGCACAATAGATGGACGTCGAGTTTACTGCTTCGCACAAGATTTCAGCGTACATGGCGGCAGCATGGGTGAAACGCATGCAAAGAAAATCTCTAAAATTGTTGAAATGGCTGAACGAGCAAAAGTTCCCATTATAGGAATGTGGGATGGAGGTGGACAAAGAGCACATGATGGAATATCTGGGCTTGCTGGAACCGGCGAGTTGCTTGATAGACTAGTTCAATGTAGTGGACGAGTACCAATAATCAGTCTTGTTTTGGGACCAGTGGTTGGTGTTTCTTCATTGGCAGCAAGTCTTGCTGATTTCACAATTCTTGGAGAAGATCATGGCCAGTTATTCCTATCATCACCATTAGAAACTCCTGAAGTAATTGAAGGAGAGATAGATGCTTCCGGACTTGGCGGTGCTAACTTACATGCCTCTCGCTCAGGTATTGCTTGTTTAATTGCCGATGATGATGAAGACGCATGCGAAATGGCAACCGAGATTCTTGGCTTTTTACCTGACCATAATGGCGCAATAGCACCATTTGTAGAGAGTGCAGACCCTATCGACAGACTTAATCCAGACTTAGAATCGTTAGTCCCAGACAATCCAAACAGACCATATGATATGGTCAAAGTTGTAGAGGAAATTGTTGATGACGGACATTTCATGGAACTTTTCGAAGCATATGCTGATAATATCATCATTGGTTTTGCTCGTCTTGGTGGAAGAACTGTTGGAGTTATTGGAAATCAACCAAAGGTTTTAGCTGGTTGTTTAGATATTGATGCATCAATAAAAGCAGCTCGATTTATTAGAACATGTGATGCGTTTAATGTCCCTCTACTGACTATGGAAGATGTTCCTGGTTTCCTTCCTGGAGTAGTTCAAGAATGGGGTGGAATCATTAGGCATGGTGCAAAACTATTGTTTGCCTATGCTGAAGCAACAGTGCCAAAATTAACATTAGTAACAAGAAAAGCCTACGGCGGTGCATATCTTGCAATGTCCTGCAAACATTTGCGCAGCGATTACAACATTGCATGGCCAACCGCAGAACTTGCTGTAATGGGTGCTGAAGGTGCCGTTAACATTATTCATCGAAGAGAGATTAACGCAGCAGAAGATGGTGAAAAGGAAAATGTTAGAGCCAAGTTAGTCGATGAATACAAGGCCAAATTTGGCGACCCATATGTTGCTGCTAGAAACGGTTGGCTTGATGATGTAATCGAGCCAAGTGAGTCGAGAATTCGATTGATTCGTGCCCTCAATATTCTACGGTCTAAACGTGAATGGAGCCCACCTAAGAAGCATGGAAATATTCCATTATGATTACTTATTTTTATTAATTCTAGAAAGTAATCCTGTCTCTGACAAACTAACTCCAAGTTCTTCTTCGACAACATCTACTTCAGTCTCAATCATTAATGGATTAGTATTGATCGGCTCACTACGCATTGTTCTAAGAACAATAATCAATACAAGAACCATGATAATTAGTCCTAAAACACCTGAAACTATCAATGTATTAGATACTTTAAATCCGTCATCTTCATCTGTTTTATCTTCAGCAATTGGAACTGTTGAATTGAAATCTATAATGGTATATTCTACTACTTCTGATGTGAATTCTGAGTCAAAAATAGCCACTCTAACCTCTACTGTTTCACTGCGGTTCACCGGAACTTCAAGCATTGTAACACATTCTTTTGAGTTCCCTGAATCATCAATAATACATGATGGTTGAAGATTATCTTGCGGTACTCCATCAAGAGAAATTTCCAAACCATGTTCACTCGCCCCATCATTATCAAAAACTGACCAAGCAAGTGTCGCTGCTGTATCATCAATAATATTGACATTCATCAATGTCAGAATTGGAATATCTGGTACACTTGTAACTTCAATGCTCAATAACTGAGAATAATTTGTAGTTCCATCTGTCACATTGAGCCATTCGTTATTGATTGTTCCAAAATAGTCATTTTGTGGTGAAATAATCAATTGTGAACCAGAAATTATTGCTACATTGGCGCTAGAAGAATCAGACTCGATGGTCCAAGAAAGCGTATCACCATCGATATCATAGGCAAAATCAGACAAACTCAATGATATTGATTCGTCCTCTTGCATTGAAATCTGCCACATCGAATTATTAGCAATTACTGGGTCATCAACTGGAGCAACCTGTATTGGAATATCCAAATCAACAGGTTCGGTAACACCATCCGTAACTCTAACATGTAAAACAGTAGCACCATTTGCATTTGGAACAGGATTCAAAGTTAATACTCCATTATAGTAAGAAAACTCAACAGGTCCTGCGATTCCTTGAGTCTCATCATTGATTGAAGCAAGTAATGGTTCGCCCTCTGGGTCATAAGCATACTCAGTAATATTTACTGAAACTGATGGACCGTCTTCAATTAGAGTTTGCATTACAATGTCATCTGTTTTTACTACTGGGTCATTGTATGGTATAACCACAATTTCCAACATAGTTAATGCTTCATCAATCACTCCCAAGCCATCAGATCTAAGCAAAATGTCAACTTCAGCACCTAAGATATATTCTTCAGTAACGATGTGAGTTACCGTTAATCCCCGATAATCATTATCGATTTGTATAGAGAAATTACTGATTTGACCTCCACTTAATGTTGCTTCAACAATAAACAATTCTTGGCCATCTGGGTCAATACCAATGTCGCTTGCTAAAATATACCCTTCACCGCGTTCAGGAACTTGGATTACTGGTGCTGGTACTGTTAATGAGATGGGAGAATCTGTTCGTAAAAATTGGTGCTCAATAGTTGAGGGAGCACCTTCAACCATCACAGTCAAGAATGCGGTGTGGTTTCCAGGCGCTAAATCTTCGACTGCATAATCACATTGTACCGTTCCGTTATCGTGTACCAAGCCAATAACTGTCACTATTTTGTTAAATCCGCATTCTACATCAATTTGCCAATTAGAATCGATTTCTCCATAGCGGTCTCCATTTCTAAGTGTCCAATTACTAGATAGTGAAAATGTATCATATCTACCAAACTCATTGACCTGACTTGGAGACTTAGTTATATTTTCAATCAGCAAAAATTCTGATTCAAACAAATTCTCCTCGGTATATGAGTCGCTATCACTGGCGGAATTTGGCGATGCCTCACGATTGAATGCTGGTCTAAATTCATCATGAACTCCTCTAAGTGTTAAATCTAAATACGGCACAATATGGGATATTGCGTAATCTATTTGCTCGGTTTGAGATATTGATGCATCGCCATCGCCACGGTCATCGCCGAAAAAGATTCCATCATCTATTTCATCTTGGAATTGATAATGATCAGCGCCAAGAACATGCATCCACTGCCAAGCTAGAGCATCGGTAGCGCTAATTATTGGTAAATTATCTTGACCTTTGGCAATTTCATCAACGGTTCCAGTCATGAATAGCCCAGTACCCGGGCTAGCAGGGTCAATTTGCCATTCGCTAGGTTTGATATTTTGCCAACCATCCCCGCTATTCCAACCGGAAAAATCAATTCCTAAGCCGAAGATAGACCTGGGTGGTTGAATTTCAACTGACAGATTTGATTCTGGCCAAAATGGATAAACTGAGTAGGCAATTGCAGCTCCAGTACCATGGCCTGAAACACCCCAATGATGCAAATCAATATTACCAAATGCAGCAGGAATTAGACTATTAGTAGCATTGGTTTGATTCATCAAATCAATTATCGATTCTAATAACAACAATGAAGATTCAACATTTGTAGTATCATCGCTATCAAAACCATTGGTTAGAACAACTATAGTTCCACGTTTAACTATTTCACTTGAAAAAATTCCGTAGTCAGAAGTATCCTCTCCTTCATCACAAAAGAACACCGTGAACGGAAACGGGCCATTTCCAGCCATTGCTTCGTCTTCACCGTCATTCATTGCTGGATAAATTACTCTCACTGATTTACCATTTGCAGTCAAATCAGCAAAGCCAACTGGAAAATCAACACCAGTGTGTTGGTTTTTGAATTCTTTTGATTCAGGAGGGTGAGCAACTGATGGTGCGATAGCAAAGATACTGGCACACAAAAGGCCAATCAATATCCAAGCGTTACCCTTCAATTAGACCACCCCAATAAGTCGAATGACAACTACGTTCTATTTTGTAATTAGTATCTTATGAGTATGACGCAAGTACTGATTCTGCAGTAATTAGCATTGAGACTAACAAATCAAGTGTCGGTAACTGGTCGGTAATTTGTGGCGCCCACAATTGAGACCAGCATTCAAGATGTTGAGCCGCAAGTAGCCATCTACCATCGACAACTTCGTTAGTGATTGCTGCAATTCTATCTTCATGTTCGCCATCGATTCCATGATATTGTGACCGAATTACTAAACTTGAGACTTGAACATCATCTGGAAGTGTATCATCATCGAAATTAATGAAAACATCACATGTTCTAGATTCTGCAACCTCGCCACTAAACCAATCATATTCATCCATGTCTCGTTTGCCGCCCAAAATCATAACTTTACCACCCAATTTCTGCCAAGTATGAGCGGTTGAACGTGCTGCACCACCACCACCAATTATTCCAATGGTCGAACCTTTGGAGATATCTATGCCAAAATATTCGGCAACTCTTGCAACACCTGAACCATCCACATTCGATGACCACCAGCCGAAACCATCCCAACGAAGAGCATTAACAGATTCGATCAGTGATGAATCATTAAAATCAACAACTGCTTGTGACTTTAATTGATGCTTCAAAGGAGATGTTAAATTCAACCAAACCTCTTCGCGAAATGATTTTGTTGGTAAATCAATTTTGACGTTAAACGGAAGACTAGCGGAATTCTTACTGAACTTCTCTCGGCTTAATCCATCGATAGAATCGGTAATTTCAGCAGTTGCTTCAAGCACTTTTTGCATCAACGCCTTGTTACGGAATTTTCCAAATGGAGCTCCAGTCAAATTCCAATTAACCACATCTGGAATAAATTTTACATGCCCCCATGCCAGTGCATCTTGAATAAATTTAACATCAACTAAATCTGTTTGTAGTAGATTAAATCTTAGTGAAGGTTTAACCTGATTAGAAACATGTTGAGCGACGATATTAATCAATACAGGAGACAGAGAATGATTGACAGGATGGCCTGCAACTGCATAGTAGACATCCGCCATGAAAAACCGTCTTTTTCATTGTTTTTGAATTAAACCTTTTATCCAAACTCGTAGGAAAAACCTTTGAAAACCATAACCCTGTGGTACATCCATGGCAGGAGTTGGGTTCATCAGCAATCAAACAGCAGGCAAGGGAGCAATTGCTGCGTTAACAGGTTTATTGGGGCTGTATATGACTGCGGCTATGTGGGTTGAATTCAATGAAGCACTCGGAGCATTCTTTGGACCGAGTCTTGGCGTAATTGTTGGAACTCTAATTTTCCTAATTTACCAAGATAGAAAGAATGTTAAAGAATTCTCAGCAAATAAGAATTATAGTACATCTGAAAGAACAACTTTAGTAAAGGGTGCTGATGGAAGATATACTCAAATTGACTCAAACATAGAAAGTGGTCGAAACCCAGTATTATTTATTGCAATGCTGTATTTCACTATAGTGCTAATTAGTGAAATCTCATGGTCTGATTTAATTCTTTGAGGTATTTTTTTGTCAACATTGATGGATATCTTTCTAATGAAAGATAACCTAAACAAAATAGACCAAGATGCTAGAACTGTTTATTGGATTATTCTAGAAAAGTTATCTATTGTTCTTTGCTTAGTTATCGTTTTTGCTGGCGCCTTAGCATTAAATCTACCTTGGTGGGCCGTTGGAACAATTCTTGGATTCTCATTAGGACCTATCGTCTATGGTCATTATTATTTCATTTACATACGCCCAATACTGAAAAGACGGGAAGATTGATGTGGGAAAGGTTGCTGTGAGTGTTAGGTGAAGACATGGGTTTGTTCGGAGATTTTCTTGATTTAATTGGCTTAGGAGGAATTACTGGAGTTGATGTTCTATTTGCTGCAATGGCGATTGTAGGAACATTTTTGTTCATAATTTACTTTCTACTAATCTTGATCGGTGATTTCACAGGTGGGATGTTTGACTTCGAAATGGATGCAGATGGAATTTTCCATCTATTTACAATCCAAGGTTTACTTAGTTTCATAATGATGTTTGGTATTTTTGGACTATCCGTTTCACAGGCTGATCAAAATGCCTTCATAGCAATCATTGCTGGAACGATTGCTGGAACCTTTTCTATGTATATAGTTGGCAAGGTATTCCAAATGATGGCGAGTTTGGAGAAGGACAATACTGTTGAGCATGCACAAGCAATTGGCGCAAGAGGCACAGTATACCGAACCATACATCCAGGAAAGATGGGAGAAGTACAGGTTGAATACCAAGGTGCACTCCGAACAGAGTCAGCTGTAGCAAAAGATGAAACTTTGAAACTTGAAACTGGTAAATTCGTTGAAGTTGTTGATGTAATAACTGAAAGATTGATTGTTATCCCACTAGATCTCAGTGGAAATGAAGAATGATTTGTCTAAATTTTGTGCAAATAATGTGGGGTGAATCCTCTTATAGGGGTTTGATTTGGTACTGCCATGGTCGCAGAAGCGTTAGCATTGATTGGAATTGCATTATTGG
>CETU01029891.1_pt1 | contig 10897 bp, 12 predicted proteins | sample 356531 | NCBI WGS metagenome assembly CETU01 (sample SAMEA2623488, study PRJEB7988) | marine metagenome | isolation source: saline water (ENVO:00002010), including
TTATGTTTATCAGTAAGATCAAGCGTTTTATCCCACTTTTTACCACTTATAGACAACTATAGTTTATATATAAATGATGTCAATAGATAAAAGGGATAATTAAAGGATATGGAGTTGGCCTATAAGCCGGGTTCTGTCATTGTACAATCATTCATCTGGGATGCTTGTCACCAAACACCTCAAGCGACCTACCCAAGAGTGATTACGGGTTATCATTACTCTTCTATTTGGTCTTGCTCCCGATGGGGTTTGCAATGCCCTTACTGTTGCCAATAAGGCGGTGCGCTCTTACCGCACCTTTTCACCCTTACCCTAAAAAAATAGAGCGGTATATTTTCTGATGCACTTTCCATAGGCTCACGCCTTCCAGGTGTTACCTGGCATCGTTCCCGAAGGAGCCCGGACTTTCCTCTGAAATTCAGCGATTGTCTGGCCAACTCCAAGGTGGATTATTAATCAATGTATCTTAAAATACAAGGCTATTGATTTCTAATCTTCAGCGCCCGATCATAAATTTTAGACTTACTGAATTTAGATATTTTATTAGTAATCTCAACAGCTTTCTTTAGAGATAGGTCACTCATAAGGATGCTCAGCATTAAATCGAGATCCTCATCAACAATCCCTTCTCTTGAAGAACCCTGAACAACAACTGTGAACTCTCCCCTTATTTTCTCTTTATTATTCTCAAAATACTGGGAGATATCAGACAATGTTTCACCAATAAATAACTCGTGCATCTTTGTAATTTCTTTACAGACTACAGCCGGTCTTCTGCCTCCAAAAACATTAATCATATCTTCTATGGAAGATTGGATTCTATGAACAGATTCATAAAAGATTAGCGTTTCTTCTTTATGATTCAGTTTGTTAAGTTCATTTATTCTTTTATTAGCGGTTCTAGGCAAAAAACCCTGAAAAGTAAATTTATCCGAAGGCAGACCTGACGAAGTGATTGCAGCTATTAATGCACAACAGCCAGGGACAGGCTCAACTCTGATGCTATTCTCTCTTGCATGCTTAATGAATTTATATCCAGGGTCACTAATTAGTGGCGTTCCGGCATCTGAAACAAGCGCAATATCTTTTCCTTCTTTTAGTGCCAAAATGATCTTTGGGGCTTTCTTATCCTCGTTGATTTGATTGAATGACTGTAAAGATGATTTTGTTTTTACTGCATGATGCTTTAAAAGCTTATGTGTGACTCTTGTGTCTTCCGTAAGAATGGTATCAACGCTATTAAGTATATCGATGGCACGAATCGTAATGTCGTTGAGATTACCTATTGGTGTTGAAACAAGATAAAGAGTACCTGTCATGTCATTTTCATGCATGAAAAACTATAGGTGCATCTCTTCTTCATCCTCGCTAAGGCTATCTTGAAAGGTTTCACGAGAGAAAACTGTCTCCATATAATCGATAATAGCTTTTTGCTCCTTACCAAGTGAGATCCCGAAGTACTCCAATCTCCAGAGTATTGGAGCAAGCACACAGTCTATTACTGTTAATTCATCATTAAGAAAATATTTATTCGAAGAAAATAGATCCAGTGAGGCATTCAACATCGACTTGAGTTTTTTCCTAAGACTGTTTTCATTCCTACTGCCAAGTGCGGCATCTAGCTCTATAGCGGTTGATACAATATCTGCTTCCAATGAAACAAGTGCCAATCTTACTTTGGCTCTATCTACAGGGCTTACAGGCATCAATGGAGGATGGGGATATCTTTCATCCAGATACTCGATTATCACGCCGGAGTCATATATTACAAGCTCCCTATCAGTGAGGGTAGGTATCGAAGCGTAAGGATTTAAAGCTATGAGATCCTCAGGAACTTTTTTGCCGCCGACATTTTGTATGTCAGTGGTAATTCCTTTCTCTCTTAGGACAAATCTAACTTGATGGGATCTGATACACGTATTTCCTGAGAATAAACCCATCATTGACCTTCTGTTAGAAACATTCGTCACTTAACTTCCCTCCAAATATCTTTATAGAGAGCATAACTAAATATTAAGAAAATAAGTAAAAAACCGATCACCCAAACACCCATTGATTTTCGTTTCTCAATGATTGGTTCTCCTGCATAGACCAAAAATCCAACAGTATCATTTAGAAATCTACTGTATTCTTCTTTTGTAAATCTCTCTTGTAGATCCCATAAAACATGAGGCATGCTAGAAGCCTCTTGAACATAATTGTTTACGCCAGTAGGTGAATTATCATCTGGATAGAAGGAATTCAATAGTCCGTAAACATATTCTGGGCTTTTTCGTCTTGTTACTAATGTAAGATCTGGCGGAGCCTTTCCAAACCAACGGTCACCATCTTCTTTTAACATATTATTGATGACTAAATCTTGTGGAGAGCTATCAGTAAAAATAAGGTTTTGTATGAGTTGATCTTCGCTGATTCTAAGATCTTCGGCAATTTGATTATATCTCATGTACTGAAGCGTATGGCATCCAGAACAATAATTAAAAAAATTCCTTGCACCTCTTTGGAGCGACTTTGAATCAGAAGTTTTTACATTCATGCCTTCTATATATTCATCAAGATCCATTGAGCCAGCCGCAAATGTTATCCCCGAGATAAATGCGAATATTAAATAAATTGCAAACAAACTTTTCATGAATCTTTCTTCTTATATACCACTCTTTCGGGAACGGTTTTTGTATTCTCAAACTTTGTATAAAAAGGCATGAGCAAGAAGAATGCAAAATAAGTTATGGTGAAAAATCTTGCCAAGAATACGTATATGCCCGTAGCAGGCTGGAGTCCGAGATAACCAAGCGCAACGAATGATATTACAAACAATGTAAGTGCAAATTTATATTGCCAGCCCCTATATCGAATTGATTTTACCTCACACTTATCTAGCCAAGGCAAAAAGACAAACAAAAGAACTGCTAAAACAAGGAATAATGCACCCAATGCTGCATTTGGAACAGCCCTCAAGATTGCGTAATATGGCGTGAAATACCACGAAGGCACAATATGCTCTGGTGTCTTAAGTGGATCAGCAGGCTCAAAGTTATCTACTTCGAGAAAATACCCTCCCATTTCTGGGGCAAAGAATACGGCGGCAAAGTAAATGATTAAGAAGATTGTAATCCCCACTAAATCTTTACTTGTGTGAAACGGATGAAAAGCAACGCCATCAATAGGCTTGCCTGTTTCATCAAGGTTTTTCTTAATTTCAATCCCGTCTGGATTATTTGATCCAACGTGATGAAGCGCGAGGATATGCGCAGCGACTAGGCCAATGATAGCAAGAGGAAGAAATATAACATGAAATGCAAAGAAACGATTCAACGTGATATCAGAAATATAATAATCGCCTCTTATCCATTCAGTTAGGGTATCGCCGAAAAATGGTATATACCCAAAAAGGTTTACGATTACTTGACCTGCCCAGTAAGACATATTTCCCCAAGGTAATAAGTATCCAAAGAATGCTTCCGCCATAAGGCAGAAATATAGCAACATTCCGAGTATCCAGATCAGTTCACGAGGTTTTTTATATGATCCATATAACATTGCTCTAAACATATGTAAGTAAATCACTATAAAGAAGAATGAAGCACCAGTGGAATGCATATATCGAATAAGCCAACCATTTTCAACGGATCTCATTATGTACTCAACAGAATTAAAAGCATCATCTGCTGATGGCTTATAATTCATTGTTAGAAAGAACCCTGTGATCAACATAATGATTAATACAACCATAGACAAAACTCCAAATAGGTACCAAATATTGAAGTTTTTGGAAGCATAATATTCTGTAGCATGGTCCTTTATTAGAGAAGACAAAGGAAATCTCTCGTCTATCCATTTAAAGAGTGGATTTGTAAATATGCTTTCTGTTTTTTTTGCCATAAAACTAACTATTCTCGCCGACTAATAAAGTAGTTTCATCAATGAAATTGTGTGCAGGAACTCTTAAGTTGGAAGGGGCAGGAACGCCTGCATAGACTCTTCCAGATAAATCAAATTTTGATCCATGACAAGGACAATAGAAACCACCTTTCCAGTCTGGACCCATATCTGCAGGTGCAATCGCAAACTTCTCTATTGGAGCACACCCCAAATGCGTGCAAACCCCTTCCACAACGAAAAACTCTGGATTCTTTGATCGAAATTTATTTTTGGCGAAATCTGGCTGAATAGATAAGTCAGATTCGGGATCTCTTAGGTAGGAATTTTCATTGCCTAACTCGCTTATCATTTGTTCAGTTCTTCGTAAGACCCAAATTGGTTTACCTCTGTAAATTACTTTTATGATTGAGCCAGGCTCTAGTTTTGACACGCTTACTTTAATTGAAGCGCCAAGTGCTTTTGCTTTCTTACTTGGTTGAAAAGAAGAAACAAATGCTCCAACAGCAAATATTCCTCCTACTGCGCTGGTAAGACTCGTCGCAATTGATAAAAACTTCCTTCTATTAAGATTCTCTGCCATTTGGAAACCTTTAACCTAAAAAGCAAGTGCGATTATACACGAATAAACAAAAATCATTAGTCAATTCTTCTAACTTTTGCACCTATATTTAATAGCTTTTCTTCAACGCTTTCATATCCGCGATCCAAATGATAAATGCGATCAATGATTGTCTTTCCATCTGCAATTAAGCCCGCAAGAATTAATGCTGCGGAAGCTCTCAAATCTGTTGCCATTACCTGCGCAGAATTTAATTTTGAAACTCCTTTCACTATTGCAGTATTTGCATCAATCTCAATGTTAGCACCCATCCTTTTAAGCTCCAATATATGCATAAATCTATTCTCGAAAATGTTCTCCTTTATCCGAGAGTCACCCTCTGCAATAGTATTTAATACCATTAGTTGCGCCTGAATGTCTGTTGGTATTCCAGGATACGGATTAGTCTCAAAACTAATGGGAAGAATACTGTTTGAGCCTTTCAAAAATAGAGAATCTTCAAATATTTCGAACTTAGCTCCACATTGCCTAATCAAATCAATGGGTTTCTGTATGTGTAAAGGATTGATATTTTCAATTTTGAGCTCTCCTTGGGTTATGATTCCAGCAATAATCATTGTGATTGCCTCGATTCGGTCCGGAATAATTTGAATTTCAGCACCCCCAAGATTCTCTACCCCTTCTACATATATGAAATCTTCCCCAAGACCTTTAATTTTTGCTCCCATAGAATTCAGAAGCTCGCCAAGTTGAATAATCTCTGGTTCGCAAGCCGCATTTCCAATTTTTGTTTCTCCTTCTGCTAAGGTCGCAGCCATCATAATATTTGCAGTTCCAGTCACGCTCTTTTTTGGAAAAAAATAAGTTGAGCCTACTAATCGTTCTGCAGAAGCTAATATATATCCGTTTTTAATTTCTATCGTTGCTCCTAATTTTTCTAAACCCTCTATATGAAGATCGACTGGTCGAGATCCGATTGCGCAACCTCCAGGCAATGAAACTTTTGCCTCTCCATGCTTTGCTAACAATGGTCCAAGGACCATGATTGATGCCCTCATGGTTTTGACTAGTTCATATGATGCAAATTTTGACTTAATTTCACTGGCATTAAATGTAAAAGAACCTTTGTGGTTTTTTTTTGCCTTAATCCCCATTGAATCTAATAGAGTAATCAATGTTTTGACATCAGCCAGATCAGGAATGCCATTTAAGGTAATATCATCATCCGATAGAATAGACGCGGTCATCATGGGCAATGCAGCGTTCTTAGAGCCTGAAATTTTCACGCTCCCATTAAGAGGGTAGCCACCTTTAATTTCTAACTTTTTCAATGGTCTTTTATTATTGGGACTCTGGTGTCCTTGCATCTATGCTGAGCGCGTGAATCTCTTGCTTCATATTATCTCCAAGAGAAGCATAAATCCTCTTATGCCTATCGATTAAAGATAGGTTCTCGAAAGATGATGAGATAACAGTAGCAGTAAAATGAACATTGTCATCACTCGACACAGAAACATCTGCGTCTGGTATTGCGGTCTGTATTAATTGAGTTATTTGTTCAGGATTCATCCTATTTATTATATTCTTAATTCGTTGACAATATATACGTACATAAAAACTATTATACTTTTTGTTTAAATTTTCATGAAAGATTTTGATTACATTACAGTTGCGAAAAAGGTTCTTGAAATTGAATCAAAGGCACTCACAAAGCAAATTGATCAAATCGATCAAACATTTGTCGATGCCTGCGAATTATGTCTTGAGTGTAATGGCAAATTAATCGTCATGGGGCTTGGTAAATCAGGACATATTGCAGATAAGATTGCAGCAACGCTCTCAAGTACAGGTACGCCCTCTTACTTTATCCATCCTAGCGAGGCAATCCATGGCGATATTGGCATGATCGACGAAAAAGACATAGTTTTAATATTCTCGTATTCAGGTGAAACTGAAGAAATAATCTCCTTAATTCCGTATCTCAAGAAAAAAGAGATTAAAATCATTTCCTTCACGGGAAATATTGACTCTAAATTATCCTCTGAGTCAGACATACATATCCATGTACCTGTTGAAGAAGAAGCCTGTCCGATGAATCTAGCTCCCACTGCAAGTACAACTACGGCTTTGGCAGTTGGTGATGCTTTTGCTGTTGCTCTTCTAGAACGCAAAGGATTCACAAAGGAAGATTTTGCCAAATCACACCCTGGTGGCTCACTTGGTAAGCAATTGCTGCTATCGATAAAAGATATTATGCATACAGGAGAAGAGGTTCCGGTCGTTTACTCTCATGATACACTCTCAAAAGGACTCATTGAGATGTCACAAAAAGCACTAGGAATGACAGCAATAGTTGATGAAAAGGATCAACTTGTTGGAATTTTTACTGATGGAGACCTCAGAAGAACACTTGAATCAAACATAGACATTAAGACAACTAAAATGCATCAAGTCATGACAAAGGATCCATTTGTAATCCCTGCTGATACTCTTGCCTATAGTGCCTTAAGCCTCATTCAAGAGAAAAAAATAACTTCGATTATTGTCACGAATGAAAATAAAGTAATAGGAGCACTTAATATTCATGATCTATTCAGATCCGGCTTAATGTAAAATAATTTTGTGCTTGGATTTTTCTCTAAATTAATCTTTTTGCTTTTCTTGGTAGCTGGAAGCTTTATTGCTTTCTTATCTACCAATCGAATTGAAATAGATACAGCTCTTCAATCCAATGAAAGGATTTATAGCGTAAAAAATGCGGAATTTTTTGGCTCAGACCAAAAGGGATTATTAGCCTATAAAGTTTTTTCTAAAAATGCCAGATCAGAAAATTCAAATAATGAGGTTATATTAGAACAGGTAAGTCTCTTATATTACTCAAATGACCTCAATAGTTGGGAGATCTCTTCTGACAAAGGCGCAATGTATGATAATTCAAACATTCTTGTCTTATCAGGCAATGTTGTGATACGAAATAATTCAACTTTAAGACCATCTATTATTGAAACGGATTATTTGGAGATTAATCCAAACAAAATGACAATTGCAACAAACAAGCAAGTAAAAATTTCTCTAAATAATAATACAATTGAGGCTTTTGGAATTAATGCAATACTTGAAGATAATCAAATTAAATTTCGAACAAGTAATGCGTCAACTTCAATGGAATAATTAATCATGAGTATATTGATAGCAGAATCGCTAGAAAAAAAATATCGCTCTAGAAAAGTGGTCAATAATTTAAGCTTCAATATTAAAAGTGGAGAAATCATTGGATTGCTAGGCCCGAATGGGGCAGGAAAGACCACTGCTTTCTATATGACTGTGGGTCTTATCTCATGTAGCAGTGGAAAAATTATATTAGATGATCAAGAGATTACTAATTTTCCCATCCATAAAAGAGCAAAAATTGGAATAGGATATCTACCCCAGGAAGCCTCTGTTTTTAGAAAGCTAACTGTTCAGGAGAATATTCTTGCCATATTGGAGATGAGAAATGATCTATCGCAAATAAAAAGATCTGAAATGCTTGAAAGGCTTCTCAATCAGCTCAACCTAAATGATGTTAGAAACACAATAGGGCTTAGTCTTTCAGGGGGTGAAAGAAGAAGAGTAGAGATTGCAAGAACGTTATCAATTGAGCCCAAATTTATACTGCTGGATGAACCATTTGCAGGAGTTGATCCGATCTCTGTTCTAGAGATACAAAGAATCATAAAATCTCTTGCATCCGATGGTATAGGGATTCTTATTACAGATCACAATGTGCGAGAGACATTAGGGATTTGTGATAGAGGATATATTGTAAGTGAAGGAACATCTATTGCCTATGGAACACCAGATCAAATTCTGAAAAATAAGCATGTTAAAAAGGTTTACCTTGGAGAAAGTTTCAGAATGTAGATAGATCTTTCTATTCAATTTTGACAAAGTAGATAGAGTGGAGAAAAATATTTCAACTACTGAAAAAAATCTAATCCAACTTCTATATGACCTTGAAGCAGAGAAGTCAATAGGGATTCAAAATAAACTCTCTTCACTCAGTCCATTTGAAATAGCTCGATTATTAGAGGCGATGGAGCCAAGTAATAGAGATATTCTCTGGCGTATGGTTGGGAAAGAGGATGAGGGTGAAATACTCAAGGAGCTTGTCGATGACGTCCGTCAAACTCTTATTGATCAGATGGATACAAACCAAATCATTGCTGCAACACAAGATCTTCAATTAGATGACTTGGCAGATATTCTCAATGATTTACCAGATCAAATTACAGATGAAGTTATTCGAGCATTAGATAGACAGGATCAAATAAGACTAGAATCAGTCATGTCTTATGATGAGGATAGTGCCGGTGGCTTAACAAATCCTAATATTCTATCGATCAGAAGAGGTTTAAATATCAAAAGCCTTATAAGATACCTAAGATCGCTAGAGAAATTACCAGAAAATACTAACTACATTTATGTCATCAATCGAAATAATGAATATATTGGCTCAGTAAGATTGGTTGATCTTTTCAATGAAGACACTGAAATTCCAATTGAGCATATCATGGACAGTGAGGTAGAGCCGATCAGTGCCTCATCCTCTGCTGAGAGAGTTATATCAATCTTTCAGAATCTTGACTTGATCTCACTCCCTGTTGTCGATGATCAAAATAGGCTTTTGGGAGAAATAACTGTTGATGATGTTGTTGATGCTATTCAAGATCAAGCCAATAGCGAAATTTTTAATATGGCAGGTCTTGACGACGAAGATGACATCTTTGCGCCTATTTTTGTAAGCTCAAGAAGAAGGGCAGTATGGCTTGGAGCAAATCTATTCACCGCATTTGTAGTCGCATCAGCAGTAAGCTTATTTCAATCAACAATTGATCAAATCGTAATACTTGCTGTTTTAATGCCAATTGTCGCTAGCATGGGTGGAGTGGCGGGCAATCAAACACTAATTCTGGTAATTAGAGGTATTGCAATGGGTAGAATTCAGACCACAAATGCATTGCGTTTGCTTTCAAAGGAAATGTTGGTTGCACTTGTTAATGGAGCTTTTTGGGCAATTATTGTCTCAATATTCGCAGTTCTTCTTTTTCAAACAACTTGGAAAATAGCAATCATAGTTGGCATCTCAATGCTCCTAAATATATTCGCATCTGCAGTTGCTGGAGTCACTATTCCCTTTTTGCTTAAAAAAATTGGAATTGATCCTGCCTTGGCAAGCGGTGTGATGATGACTACATTGACAGACGTTCTAGGGTTCGTTACTTTCCTGGGCCTTGCTACTTTAGTTCTTCTTTAAATTTTTAGGAAATGCTTTATCTCTTCCTTTCTTTCCATTGCATCATGAAACCCTAAGTCTACAAGCTCCCCAGTAAAACTTGATTCAAATAATAAGAAACTTAATAATTCTGAATTCATATCTTTCTTTATACCAATACCTTTGAATAACATCCTTAAACTTAAGGGGATATCTTTGAAACACTTCATGGCAATCTCAGCTAAATCAACTGATGGAGAAATAACAAGATATTCTATATGCTTCATCTCCTTAGTTTCTGTTTGAACCTTTTGATTCTGATTTTGAGCTATTATCTGATTAATGCGATCTAAGCGTTCAAGATCAGAATAAAGGCTCCCAGAAAATAATCCGTCTAATATATATCCACCAATCTCTGAGAAATCTGGATAATTTTTATCTGATCGTTTTTTAGTATTATTTTTTGATGATTCAGTTGATATGATCAAAAGATTTGATGCGCCTAGACGAATAACAGGAGATAGAGGTGTTTCCTGTCGCATTGCCCCATCACCAAAATATTGTCCTTGAATTGTAATAGCTGGAAAAATAAGGGGGAGAGCCACACTTGCCATTAAATGCTCAACATTGATTTCAGATTTTTTACCGGACCTTCCAACTTTTTTCCAATTCCCAACCTTAGTGCTGGTTGTAAAAAATGATACTGATTCTCTTTGCTCATAGGATACAGCTGTAACAATGAGCGCATCCAATACTCCTGAGTAAATATTATGATTTATATTTTCAAAGTTTATTTTTTCTTTTAATAAGTCTCTTAAAGGTTGGTTATCCAAAAGAGATCGGGGATTCTGAGTAAGTAAGCCACCACTAACCAAAGTTAATAGCCAATGAAGGCTTTGTTTCAGCATGAATAACTTTTCAGTTCTATAGATTTGATTGGTTTTAAATCTTCCCCATACATTCTCAAGCTTAATAATCGATTGATGGAAATTGTTAATCTCACTAGTAATCATACTTGCATTGATCGCTCCAGCAGAAGTTCCGCTGATCACATCAAATGGTGATTTTTCTTCTCTTCCTTGAATATCTGAGATCGCCTTCAGAACTCCGACCTGATAAGCTCCTCTGGCGCCACCGCCTGGTAAAACCAAACCAATTTTCTGATCGAAAGATTCCATGTAAACTAATTAATACATATGTTC
>CETU01037836.1_pt1 | contig 10875 bp, 11 predicted proteins | sample 356531 | NCBI WGS metagenome assembly CETU01 (sample SAMEA2623488, study PRJEB7988) | marine metagenome | isolation source: saline water (ENVO:00002010), including
ACTGACTCAAAACAGTTGATTAAAAAGGTAATCAGTGATATGAATCTTGATTCTAAAACATTTCAAGCAAATAAATATCAATATCTTATTAGTAATTTGAAAAATAAAATGATTAAACCTGATGATGTGCTTTTAAATACAGATAGCTATATTGATGAAATTCTTAGAGATATTTATGTTGATTATAATACAAAGCTTAAAGAAAATAATGCTGCTGATTTTGATGACTTGCTACTTCTTCCTCTTGATATTTTTAATACAAACCCCTCACTTTTAGAATATTATCAAAATAAGTTTCAATACGTATTGGTAGATGAGTACCAAGATACAAATAAGCCTCAATTTGAATTTATATATAGTGTTAGTCGAAACAATAATGAAATTACAGTTGTTGGCGATGATGATCAGTCAATATATGGTTGGAGAGGGGCAGATATATCTAATATTTTAAATTTTTCTAAGTCTTTTGAAAATGCCACTACAATCAAATTAGAACAAAATTATAGATCAACAAAAGTTATTTTAGATGCAGCGTATCATGTTGTATCTAAAAATAAAAATAGAGCTGATAAAAAATTATGGACGGATAATATTCAAGGTGATAATATAGATTTGTATGAGTATGATAATGAAATTGAAGAGTCAAAAGGAGTTATAAGAAATGTATTAAGTGCTGCGCGCACCGAAAAATTAAATGATATAGTTGTGTTATATCGAACCAATACACAAAGTAGAGTTATTGAAGATCAGTTAAGAAGAGAATCAATACCTTATCATATTGTAGGTGGAATAAAGTTTTATGACCGAAAAGAGATTAAAGATATTTTAGCATACCTTAAATATATTTTAAACCCATCTGATACGATTGCATTTAATAGAATTATTAATTTCCCTCCAAGGGGATTAGGTAAGACAACGATAGATAAAATTTTTAGATATATCAATGAGCATCAAATCACTTTATTGGATGGATTAGCTAAAATTGATGAAATTCAAATTGGAGATAAACAAAAAAAACAATTAAAAAGATTTAATGCACTTATAAAAAATCTTCAAGAATATAATAATAAACCGGCATTTGATACGGTAGAAGCATTAATAGATGATATAAATTTAAAAGAGCATTACAAAAATAAGGATAATCCTGAAGATCTTGAGAGGTTAGAAAATATTGATGAATTACTTTTAAGTATTTCTGATTTTTGTGATAGAAATGAAGAAAATTCGCTCTCATCATTTATTGAAGAGGTTTCTCTTTTAACTGATATAGACCGATGGAATGTGGATGAGCAAAAGCTTACTTTAATGACTCTCCATAGCTCTAAAGGATTAGAATTTGATAGGGTATACATATTGGGCTTAGAAGAAGGGCTTTTGCCATTAAGTCATGGTGGTGAAGATGATGATATAGAGGAAGAGAGAAGACTTTTCTATGTTGGTATTACACGGGGAATAAAAAAAGTTGTTATGAGTTATGCAAATAGCAGGAGAAGGTATGGTACATCTTCTATGTTTAATATGCGCTCATCCTTTTTAGATTGTATTCCTGAATCACTATTTAATTTTCACGGTTTAAAGATGAAAACTAATATGTTTTCAAGTTCCAGTATTAAGTTTACTAAGAATCCAGATGAAGGTGAATTTAGAGTTGATGATTTAGTTAAGCATAAATTATATGGACAGGGGAAAATTATAACTATAGAAGGTATAGGGGAGAATTCTAAAATATCTATTAGGTTTAGAGGTAATGAGACTAAGAAGTTTATTAAAAAATACGCGAACTTAAAAAAAATAACTTAGATAGTGACTCTATTGACATTTTTTTTTAAATTAGTATTATGTTAACTGAAAAAATAAAAGACGATTTTTCAAACCTTCTAATTAAAGAAGGGATGAAATTAACTAGTTCAAGATTAAGTATTCTTGATAATATCCTCTCCAATGATTCACATAGAGAATGTGATCAAATTTATGAAGATTTAATTAATGATGATGTTAAGGTGTCAAGAGCTACTATTTATAGAACTCTTGATGTATTAGTTAAGTATGATTATGTAAGAAAATTAGATATAGGTGATGGTAAAGTTCGATATGAGAAAAAACTAGGGACAAAACATCATGACCATATGATTTGTATTGAAACTGGAGATATTATTGAATTCCATAACAATGAAATTGAAGACCTTCAAGATAAAATTGCAGAAAGACATGGCTATAAAATTGTTCGTCATGTCCATCAACTCTTCGTTAAGCCTCTAAGTAGCAAGTAAGTTATGAAATCCTTTTATAAGGATAAACTTATTAAAGATTATTATAAATGTACGCAGGTTGAATATCTAAAAAAGAAAGATAGCAGCCCTTACATTAAATTATCTTTACTAAATAATAAAGGAATCTTTGATGGCTATTTATGGAATATGGTTGATTTTTTTTCCGATAAGGTTAACGAAGACGAAGTTTATGCTATAAAAGCAAAAGAAGAAATTTATAATAATGCGAAAGTACTGAATATCCAAAATATAAAACCTATAGTTAATGGTAATTATGATAAATATGGATATACTTTAGATAAACTATCTATAAGTAGAAAGCAAATCTCCAAATTCCATTATAATAGTCTTCTAGAATCAGTATCTTTATATAGGAATAAAACTATTGATTTGATTCTAGATTTCTATATAAAAAATAAAAATGAAATAATAGCTTCTGATCTGTTAAATCATAAATGTAATTGCTTTAAACATATGTTAGTTTTGTCTGAAAACTACGGCACTAAAATTGATAAAAAGTTATGTATCATTTTAATTCTTATCGATAGATTATCTGTAATCTCATTAATAGAAAAAATTAAATTGGTTAATATTAAGCATTATAATTTGATTAAATTTTATCAAGCAAATGATAAAGAGTTTATTAAAAAATATAAATATATTGTAGATTTAATAAGTTATAATTTTAACAATGAAAGTTTTTTTAAAACCAAATAAGAAGAGATAGAATGCGAAAAAATAATTATTTAGTTGTATCATATATTTTATTAGCTTTATTGCTATTATCGAGGCTGATTCCACATGCGCCAAACTTTACTCCAGTTCTTGCTATAATTTTATTTTCATCTATGATGTTTAAAAATAAGATTTATATTTTAATTCCAATAGCAGGAATAATTATTTCAGATATATTATTGCAGTATCAGTCAGGCTATCAATATATATTTTCTACAGCATTTTTCTGGACTTATGGTGCTTTACTTGCAGTGTTCGTTTTTTCTTATTTTCACAAAACTAGTATAACTACAAAGAATATTTTTATTAAATCTTTTGCTGGAGCAATAATTTTCTTCTTAGTATCAAATTTTGGAGTCTGGATAGCAAGCCCAGGATATCCTTTAAACTTTTCTGGTTTAATTTCGTGCTATACTGCGGCTATTCCTTTTTTTAGAAATACACTTTCTTCAACATTATTTTATTCTTTAGTTGTATTTGCTCCTGTATTATTAAAGAATAGGCAACTAATTACAAATAGTATTACATCAAAAAATAATTAGAGATTAGTAGCATATGTACTATCGATATCATGCTATTTTATCGATATTTTTCATGTCACTATTATTTTCTAATTCTATAGTAATTGATTTAGATCCCATAGAAAGTAATCAATATCTAATTAATGAATTCAATGCAAATATTTTAGAAAAATTTGACTATGAATCAATAATATTTAATCAGTCCCATCATATTCCATATGGAAGCTTTTTGTTTGGAGCTATAGATGAACTGAGTACTATTGATACCCTTGGAATGAAAAGCCAGTTTATACTCCGTAAAGGTGATTTTTCATTTAGAGATTTAATTATTTCTACTTATAGAATTAATAATCAAAATATTCATTTTAGATATATGGGGCTAGTTCGATCTTATGACCCTACTGCAATATCAAATTTAACTGCACAAAATTTTTTACAAAATCATATGATAAGTATAATTAAAAGTACGGAGAGTACTTATTTATCTTCACAGATATTACAATTTTCAGAAGATCCAAATGTCCCAATAAGTTATTATTGGGATTTAAATGATTTATCTCAATCATATTATCATACAAGAAAATCAAGTTCTACTATTTGGGGAATTAGAATTAAGCATCAAATTAATGATAATATTAACTTCTCTTATAAGAATTCTAATCAATACTCTAAACTCTCACAATATATAAATGATCCAAATAATTCAAATAACTCTAGTCAGAATAAGTATATAGATGATATATATTACTCAGGGTCTCAAAATATGTATATTGATTATACTGCTAAAAAAGTAATCTTTTTTTCATCTCTATCTTTAGATAGCCATGATTCTAATATGGGTTCTTACTCTAACAATAATATTGAAATAGTTAATGCTAATATTGGAGTTAAAGCAGAGTTAGGTAATAGTCATTTGCATCTTTCATTAACCTCTAAAAAAATTGATATAAATTCTAAACAGTATTTCTTGAATACGCCATTTCTATCATATTCATATAGAGTAAATAAGAAATCGAAAATATCTTACAGCGTAGGGTTTTATGATGGTATATATGATGAAAGAAAGTATGAATCTTCTAGCAATAATTATGAGTATTTAAGAGGGCTATTAAGATTTGCTAATCAAGAGTTATCATATAATTTAGATTTGAATAATCAATCAATAAAAATTGGAGCTGGAAAAATTGACTCAATTTCAACTTATAACATAAATTCTAATGATAACTATTCTGATTCTTATACATATTTTACTATTGGGTATAAATATGTAAGACATTTTTTTGAGATAAACATGAATTCTAAGAAATATTTGAAATTTAATGATAAATTCAGCTCATACTCTACATGGCTAGATTCTTATCTTAATTATTCATTTAAATTATCACGTCCAATAAAGAATAAACCATATACAATTTATTTTGAAGGTAGAGGTAAATTACTATCTATTAGGAAGGGTGGTCTATTTGTAAACGAATTTCCCCTAATATGTAATAATTCATTTGAAAGGTGTTATATGGAACAAGATGAATTATTTTATAGACATTTTATTGATGTAGTATTTGGAATTGAATTTGAAAATTTTACTCTTAGCTATCATACTATTACAAATAATGGAGATGATTTTAGCTGGGGTAATTCCTATTCTGATATTGGTGATAATTTTGGATTGCCTAGATATAGTTTTGGAGATAGTGAATATTCACTATTTCATTATATTAAAATATCTTGGATATTTTTAGATTAAAAAACCTATTTTATGATTTGTGGTATTTACTAAATTACTATTATAAAATTCTTTGATAATTTTAATGAAAGGAGTATAAATGAGCGATTTTACAAAGGATGTAAATGAAGATGATTTTGATTCAATGGTAATTAATTCTGATAAGCCTGTACTTGTTGACTTTTGGGCAGAGTGGTGTGGTCCATGTAAAATGCTAACTCCAACCATTGATGCTATTTCAGAAGAATATAATGATAAAAGTGTTATAGTTAAGGTTAATGTAGATGAGGCTCCTGCTATTGCTACCAAGTATGGTATCAGAAGTATTCCTAGTTTATTGTTTTTTAATAATGGGGAAGTAGTTGAACAAAAAGTTGGAGCTGTTTCTAAGGATGAATTAACCGCAGTATTAGATAAATTAATAGAGGGATAATGTATAAGGTAATAATTATAGGATCAGGACCTGCAGGGTTGACTTCAGCAATTTATGCTGCAAGAGCTAATCTTAATCCATTAGTTTTTGAAGGAGTACAACCTGGAGGTCAATTGACTATTACAACAGATGTTGAAAATTACCCGGGATTTCCAGATGGAATAATGGGGCCAGAGCTTATGGATAAGTTTAGGGAGCAAGCCAAAGCTTTTGGTGCTAAAACCCTATTTGAAAATGTTGATAAAGTCGATTTTTCATCTAAGCCATTTAAAGTATATGTTGGAGAAAAAGAATATATTTCAGAATCGATTATTATATCAACTGGGGCATCAGCTAAGCTCTTAGGTTTAGAATCTGAAAAAAAATTAATGGGTTTTGGCGTTTCTGCATGTGCTACATGTGATGGATTCTTTTTTAAAGATAAAGATATATTAGTTGTTGGTGGGGGAGATTCTGCGATGGAAGAAGCTACTTACTTAACAAAATTTGCATCATCTGTTACAATTATTCATCGTAGAGATGAATTTAGAGCATCTAAAATAATGCAAGATAGGGCTCTTGGTAATTCTAAGATATCAGTTATGTGGAACTCGGAAATTATTGAAATGCATGGGGACCCTAATGATGGAGGATTGAAAAATGTTGATATCCGAAATCTTGTTTCTGGAGAAGTGCATAATCATGCAACTGATGGTGTGTTTATGGCCATAGGTCATAAACCTAATTCTGATTTATTTAAAGATCAGCTAGATTTAAATGATGCAGGATATATCATTACTGATAATGATTCTACTAAGACATCTGTAGAAGGTGTATTTGCAGCTGGAGATATTCAAGACTTTACTTATAGACAAGCTGTAACAGCAGCAGGTTCTGGATGTATGGCAGCAATAGAAGTAGAAAGGTTTTTAGAAGGTCATTAAAAGATTCTGTATTGCCTTCATTATTAATGAATGGTAAGAATTGATAAAATTATATATATGATAACATGTTTTAAATCATTATCAGATGATTTAGAAGATTCGCAATATTCTCTTCCCAAAGAAAATATTCTAATTGACGATAGTGTAATCCGTGTTTTATCTCGATTAGGTGTTGTTTTGGAAAAATTTAATCAAAAAGAATTAATTCAGTCTATTCCATTAGGTAGAGAATCTTTTCTTTTATCTAACACTATGATTCACAGTGAAGAAACTTGTAAAGCAGTAAACCCTTGCTGCGATTCATGTCATATGAATAGTCATTGTGATTATTATAATAATAAAAATTCATGGGTATGTAAGGAGAGTAATTGAAAAAGATATCGATTATAGTAAATGGGCCAGGTATAGAAGAAGTAAAATCTCTATATGGACAAGCTTCTGATTGGGTTCAAAATGTTCTTTCTAAGTATGACATTGATTTAAAAGTAGTTAAAGCTTATGAAATGGAAGAAATAAGTGTTGATTTAGATGATGCCTGGATTATAACTGGAAGTGCGCATTCTGTATATGATGACTTTGAATGGATAGATTATTTGAGGATTAAATTACGTCAAATGAAAGAAGCTAATAAACCTGTTTTAGGTATATGCTTTGGCCATCAGCTGATTGCTGATACTTTTGGAGGAAAAGTAGAATTGAATTCAAAGGGATGGGAACTTGGAAGTTGTCAAGTAGAATTAACAGATGAGGCTATGAATAATAAACTTTTTTCGGGATTGCCTAACCCTTTAGATGTATATCAATCTCATCAAGATGTAGTGTTAGCTATACCAGAGGATTCTATTCTTATGGCCAAAAATAGCATGGGTATTCAATCTTTTGTTTACGATGAGCAATTCTATGGGGTTCAATTTCATCCAGAGTTTACAAAGACCGTTATGGAGACTTATTTAGATATAAGATACAAGAAAGGAATTATAGACAATAAACCAGAAGTAGGTGAATCTAAAGATAGTCATAAGATATTAAATAATTTTATTGAAAAAATAGTAAAGTGAGGTTTAAGTGAAACATCCAATATTTAGTATTAAAAAATTAAAATATGATAGAAATAAAAAGACAGTTTTAGACATAAAAAAAATTGAAATACATAGAGGATCATGCTATGTTTTTTATGGAGATGTTGGCGCAGGAAAAACAACACTTCTTGATGTGCTATCAAAGAGACAAAAAGTATCTAATGATACTGTGTTTTATGAGCAGGAAGATATTAGTAAAATATCAAGCTCCAAATATTATCAAGATACATGCTTTGTCCCTCAAAATATACCACAACCTTGGTTTAAAATTAAGGTTAAGGATTATATGCTAAAAAAAATAAAATCATATAAGCATCTTACCAACCCTAGCAAGAAATTAAATGAGATGGTAAACAAGATGAAGTTAAATAGTTATCTTGATTTAGATTTTAAGTCTTTAAGTGATGGGGAACAGAGGTGGATACAGTTAGCACTATCCATTGCCTGCGATACAAAAGTATTATTTATAGATGGATTCGGTCAATATTTAAGTGCTGAAAAAATGAGTATTTTATCAAAAATTTTATATAGAAAAATTAATTATGACGGAGTAACCGTTATTGTTTGTACTCATATAAGAGAGAGACTTTCAAAAATTGCATCAGTTTTTATACGCATGGATCATGGAAAGATTATAAGCGTACGCTCCCACAAGAAAAAAACATATAAAAAATAAAAAAATATATTTTTTATCATTATAATCTATTATAATTTATACCGACCGGTCGGTTTATATTATGATAGAAAATATAGCAAAAGAAGAAAAGAAAAGTAAAATCCTTGATGCCGCCTATTCTGTTTTTGTTGGGAAAGGGTATTCTGATACGACTATGGATGATATAGTAAAAGAATCCAAGATGAGCAAAGGGGCTATATATCATTATTATAGCAGTAAAAAAGATCTTTTTCTATCTTTGATTGATCACTGGGAAACCTACAGTTTTCCTGATTTTTATGCAAAAGGAGATAGAGATAAGAATGCTTCAGAAATATTAATGGATTTATCTGATATAGTATTAAATGTATTTAATAAGAGAAAACATGTATTTCTTGCTGAAGTTGAATTTTGGGCGCTTTCAAATAAAGATGATGATGTAAAACAAAAATCAAGACTTCTTTATAATAAGCTTCTTTATCTATTTGAATTAATATTAAAAAAAGGAATTCGTCAAAAGGAATTTGATGATATGGATACAAAAGTAGTGGCAATGACAATTCTAACCTCTCTTCAGGGGATTAACTGGTTTTGTTTGTATGAGGATACGGAAGTTACGGCTGAAAATTATATTAAGACGTCGATGGGTTTATTGATTAAAAGTCTTAAAAGGAGATAAAACAATGAGCGATGTTTCTATAGAAGAAAAATTATCTAAATCAAATGAGCAGAAAATTAATAATATAAATTATAATGATTTTACATCAAGAGGTGGTGCTTTTCTAATTGTCCCATTTGGTAAAGGTGCAATATTCTCTAGAGAAGATTTTAGTGAAGATCAGAAAATGTTTTTAACTGCAGCAGAAGAATTTGCTGTTAAAGAATTAGCTCCAATAAGTAAAGATTTGAATATATATAATAAAGATTTGACTTTAAAAGTATTTAGAAAAATGGGTGAATTAGGATTTGCGGGTATAGATATACCTGAAAAATTTGGAGGATTAGGATTAGATAAAACAACAGCATGTATTGTTGCCGAAGTATTATCTAAATGTAAAAGCGCATCAATGATGACAACTTTCTCAGCGCATACAGGAATTGCTACACTTCCTATTATATGGTATGGAAATGAGCAGCAAAAAGAAAAATATTTACCTAAGATGGCATCTGGTGAATGGATGGGATGTTACGCATTAACAGAGCCATCAGCTGGGTCTGACGCGATGGGAGGGACTACGAAGGCTGAATTGAGTGAAGATGGAAAACACTATATTCTTAATGGACAAAAAATATATATAACAAATGGTTCTTGGGCGGATGTTTGTGTTACGTTTGCAAAGGTGAACGGTAAATATACTGGATTTATCGTTGATAAAAACTGTGAGGGGTATGTTATAGGTGAGGAAGAGAAAAAAATGGGTATTAAAGCATCTTCTACTGTTACTCTTTATTTTGAAAATTGCAAAGTTCCGATTGAAAATGTATTAGGAGAAGTTGGCCAAGGAGGTCCGATTGCTTTTAATGTTCTTTATACAGGAAGGTATAAACTTGGAGTGACTACGGTTGCTGGTGCAAAGTATACAATATCAGCTGCTTTAGATTTTGCTAATGAGAGAGAACAATTTAGCCGACCTATTTCAAAATTTGATATGATTAAGAAGAAATTTGCAAATATGGTTACAAGAACTTGGGAAGCTGATAATGTCAACTATATGACTTCTGGGTCTATCGATAAAGAAATAGCTAAGGTAGACAGCGAGAATGAAGATTATTATTTGCATGTTCAGAAAATTATTGAAGACCATTCTATAGAGGCTTCTATTTGTAAGGTTATAGGTTCAGAGACATTAGCTTATGTGGTTGACGAAAGCGTCCAAGTATTAGGAGGTGCAGGCTTTATTGAGGAGTATGGTATGGCCGGAGTCTATAGAGATGAAAGGATAAATAGAATTTTTGAGGGAACCAATGAAATAAATAGATTGCTAATATCTAGCATGACTCTTAAAAAGGCAATTCTTGAAGAATTACCTTTAAGAGATGCTATATCTATGCGATCTAAGAATTGGTTAAGTGAGATAAGTAGTAACAGTCAATTCTCAGACCTAGAAAATGTTGTTGAATATTGCCGATCAGCTACCCTATTTATATTAAATGAATTGATTTTAAAATATGGTCAAGATATGAAGAATCATCAATGGGTATTAGAACCTTTTGCTAATATGATATCTTCTCTTTCTATCGTTGATACTGGCTTAAAAAGAATCGAAAAGATAGATTCAAATACTGAGAATTTAGAAGTATTAGAATTATCTATATGTCAACAGTATACTATGCTAAGCACTGAAATGACTAAAATTCTATCTCACATACATTCTGGGAATGAATTGCAAAATATTAATAAAATGATACAAGATTACCAAGATCAGCTAAACTATTATCCAGATGAGATATCTTTAATGGATAAGGTTGCTGCAAGACTATATAAGCACGGCAAATATTATCTTGATTAATTATAGGAGATTATATGAGTAAAGAT
>CETU01036378.1_pt1 | contig 10855 bp, 13 predicted proteins | sample 356531 | NCBI WGS metagenome assembly CETU01 (sample SAMEA2623488, study PRJEB7988) | marine metagenome | isolation source: saline water (ENVO:00002010), including
ATTAAACCCTATAGACTAGAGATGGGAACAAAATTTTCAATAAATGGGAATAAAAATTTATATGAATTTTGGGCCACTAAAGTTACAAACCAACTTATCAGTGAACTTAAAGAAGATGAAATAATACTTAATCTTGCCAGTAATGAATACTTTTCTGTAATAAATTCAAAAGAGATATCAAATAAAATTATTTCTCCTCAGTTTAAAGATTTTAAAAATGGTACTCTTAAGATTATATCTTTCTATGCAAAAAAGGCAAGAGGGTTAATGTCAAGATTTATAATTGATAACGATGTTAAGTCATTAAATGATATTTTAAGCTTTGACTATGGTGGCTACTCGTACAGTGAGAAAGATACAACTGATGAATTGAAACCTGTATTTATTAGATAATAAGTTTAATTCATTATGAAAAAAACACTTCTATTCCTCTTACTTTTATTTCAATTGGGATATAGTCAAGATAGACAACTAATTCAAGGAAAAGTAATTTATAGGAATATAAATGTTGTAGCTGCAAATGTTATAAACAATACTTCTCAAAGTACAACAATTACAGATGATCTAGGAGAATTTCAAATTTATGCAAAAGAAGGAGATGAAATTATTTTTTCTTCAGTTCAATATATAATTAGAACAGTAAAAATAACTGATGAGATTATTAAAAATAAAAGATTAACTGTACAAATAAATGAAAGAATAAGAGAATTAGATGAGGTTGTAATAACACCAGATAATACTGAAAAGTTTCTTGATCTAAAAGAAGAAGAATTTAAAGGTTTTGATTATGTTGCTGATAAATCAACAAAAATTGAAAATCCTTTAACTGAAACTAGAGAATTAAGATATGGTGTAGATTTTGTAAATATATTTAAGCTTTTAAAAACAATTATTGATTCAAAATCTGAAGAAGAAAAGGAAAATCTAATCGCTAGTGAAGTTATTCCTTATTTATTTGAAGATGACTTTTTTACAGAAAACTTACTTCTAGCCACCTCTCAAATTAATGATTTTTTGATTTATATAGATACAAGACCTAATGTTATCGACGTTCTTCTTGAAAAAAATCAGTTTTTACTAATTGATTTCCTTTTAAATGAAAGTATTAGATATAAAGAAATTAATGAATGAAAGTTCATGTTACAATAGTTTCACTTTTTTTTACTGGATTTTTATTTTCTCAAGATATTCAAGAAAAAATAATTGAAGGATACATTAGGAACAATAATAATCTTTCTATTGAGGGAATCCATGTTATAAACAATTCAAATGGAGAAGCTACAATCACTAACTCTGATGGTAGGTTTGAGATTAAAGCAAGTCTAAATGATGAGATTGTAATTTCTGGAATTCAGTTTGCTAGAAAGAAGATTATAGTAAATGAAGAATTATATAATTCAATATTATTAAACATCTTTTTAGATGAATTTGTAAATGAATTAGATGAAGTTATAGTTACTTCAAGTGGTCTTTCAGGAAATATTTTTGACGACATGAGAAATTCTGGTATTTCAGATCAATATAATTTTGATGATGTTGGAATTCCAGGTTTTACTGGAGTTCGAAAAGAAACGATATTCTCAGATACAGAAGTACTAACAAAGTTTTTATTGATGCCTCTAACTGGTGGGATGGATTTAGATATTATATATAAAGCTATAACTGGTTACTATGATATGAAAAGAAAAGAGATTAAGTATTTGTCACAATTAAATACAGCTGATAGGATTATAACTTTTTATGGAGAAAAATATTTTATAGATGAATTTAATCTAGAAGTGAATAAAATTCATGATTTTGTTAGCTCAGCGGTTCAAAATTATCCTTTATATGATAACTTTAAAGCAGGTAATCATTCTATAGTTTTAGAATATTTAAAAAAAAATTTCAAGAGGTTGAATAATTAATTAGATTTGATATTAATATGATACTATTTATAAGTGGTGCAGAATTAGTTTTTGTTTTTTTCATAATTCTGCTTGTATTTGGAGCTGATAAAATTCCTTCAATTGCTAGAGGGCTAGCTAAAGGAATGACACAAGTTAGACAAGCTACTAATGAAATAAAATCTGAAATTCAAAAAAACACAAAGTTTAAAGATCCATCAGATAATATCTCTAAAGAACTTAATAATAGTGTTGGTGATATTAAAAAAGACTTGGACGAGATTACAGACTCTATAAAGAGAGATTTAAATTAATCTTGAAATTGAAACCCCATCTCTAATTGGAATAATAATTGTTTCGAACTTTTTGTCATTTTTTAATAATCGATTAAATCTTTTTAAGATATCAGTTTCTAAATCATTTGATGTCGCTTCTAGTACCTTTCCACTCCATAGGACATTGTCAGAAATTAGAATACCTCCCTTAACTAATTTATTGGATATAGATTTATAGTACTCGATATAATTCTCTTTATCTGCATCAAGAAATACAATATCAAACTTATCGCTTAATGTTTCAATTATATCCAAAGCTTCACCATTAAGCTGAATAATTTTCTCCCTATATCCGCTTTTTTCAAAATATTTATTTTGAAAATCAATTATTTCTTCATTTTTGTCTATTGTAATAATTTTTCCATCATCTGTTAATCCTTCTGCTAGGCATATTGTTCCATATCCAGTATAGGTTCCAATTTCCAAAATTCTTTTAGGTCTGATTATCTTAGATAAAAGACTTAAAATTCTGCCCTGAGGATGCCCACTAAGCATTCTAGGCTGAAGGATTTTCTGATAAGTTTCTTTTGCAAGTTCTTTAAGTAATTCTGGTTCATCCTCAGAATTATTAATGACATACTCCATTATTTTTTTATCAATAAAATCCATTTATTTTGGTCTTTGAAATTCAAATCTATTTATCAGTTTTGGAAGGGCATAACCATCACAACCATTAATTGTAACAATATTCTCCTTATCAAGTCTCAGCCATCCATCTTCAGTAATTAACTCATCATTAAAATATAGTGTTTCGATTGATGCTACAACTAATATTGTGCCATTTTCCTTAATGAAATAGTCGTTTAGATATTTACATCCTAATTGAACTGGTGATCCTTTAACATAAGGGGCCACCCACTTATCTTTATATTCTGGGATTAATTTTGTTTTATCAAATTCAGAAATATCTTCATGATATTTTGCACTTGTATGGTGGGCATCTTCTATAATACTTTCTGTAATGTGATTTACAGTAAAAAACCCTGTTTCTTTAATATTTTTATAGGTATTTCTTGGTATTGTTGTAGGCCTTAATATATAACCTAAAACTGCAGGATTACTTCCTAGATGTGTTACTGAGCTAAATACAGCCAGATTCTCTATTCCAGTTTCTGATTTTGTACCAATTAAATTTGCTGATTTATAGCCTGTAGATGAATTTATGAGATTAATCCTAAAGATTTTTTCCATCTTATTAAAATCACTCTTGGTCAAATACCTCATGTATATAAATATAAAGATTTTATTAATTTAGCCAACCATCGGGTGATTAGCTCAGTTGGTTTAGAGCACTACCTTGACAGGGTAGGGGTCGGCAGTTCGAATCTGCCATCACCCACATTAAATCACAATAAAGTCTCCTTGCATTAATTGATAATGTCCTGGGAAAGTGCATATAAAAATATATTTTCCAGGTTCAGGTGCATCAAAAACTATTGTATCACTTTCCCCTCCACCTAACATTTTTGTTGTAACAATAATATCATCACCTTCTGGAATATACTCATTATCTCTAGCTAATATTGCTCTTTGTCCAAAATCATCAACATCAACACCTTTTTTTAGTAATACAAAATTATGTCCCATAAAGTCTTTACCAATTTTTCCGACATGATTCAATGTAAGAGTAATCTTCTCGCCTGAATTAACTTTTATTACTTTTTTATCAAAAAGCATTGCATCATTAGAGTTTAAGATAACTGTATTTTCAATATTGTTGTTTTGAATAACTTCAGATGAATTCTCTTGAACACGTTCATATTGAAATTTCTCTTTTTTTGGCTTTTGATTACATGATACCAAAAGAACTGCAATGATAAAATAAAGGTTTGTAGATTTCATATCAATAGTTTTGACAAATTTATTACACAAAACTCTTATAACATAATAATTTACCTTTATCTTTAAGTATTAATTAAAATTAATATTATGAAAAAACTTATACTATTATTAGCATTAATTGCTATAGGATGTAATGCTCCTGTTACTGAAGGCCATGGTTTTTGGTCTGGAGGAGAAGGAGATGAAACTTTTGTTGCTGGACCGTCAGAATCAACTGATATCTATAATCAATTTATGGACGCTCATAATGCTCAAGATATCGAAGCAGTTAAGTCTTTAATGTCTGAAGATATTCAAATTTGGCATGCTGATGGAAGACAAACTGAAGGAAGAGCTGAACATTTAGAATCTCTTCAATCATGGTTTGATGAAACAAATCCTTCATTTAACTCTTTCTGGGGGATGCCTTATGTAGGTGTAAAAAATGCAGAAACATGGGTTATCGCAGCACATGTTACTACACAAACTATTGATGGTGTTGAAACAAATTCATCACAAATGCTTGATTTAAGAATTACTGATGGATTGGTTGATTTAATTATTGTATATAACAGAGATATACTCCCTCCATCTGATGAAGGATAATAATTCCTGTAAATAATTAAAAAAACCCTTCATTCGAAGGGTTTTTTTATCTTTCTTTTTAGATTAATCTCTATTAATTACCGTTGAAGATGCTTGAGATTTTGCAAGTACAGTAATATCACTGATGTTAACATTCTCTGGACTTGATATAACGTAATCAATTACATTAGCTATATCTTCAGAAACTAGCGGATTAACATCTTTATATACTGCTTTTGATCTTTCCTTATCATCTTTAAACCTAACCATTGAAAAGTTTGTTTCTACTAGACCAGGATTTATTTGGGATACTTTTATATTATGCTTATTTAAATCAATCCTCATTCCTTGAGATATTGCATCAACAGCAAATTTTGAAGCACAATAGATATTACCTTTTGGATAAACTTCTTTTCCTGCGATTGAGCCAATATTAATAATATGTCCTTTTTTGTTATTTACCATTATGCTTAAAACTTCTCTAGAAACATATAATAAACCTTTCACATTAGTATCAATCATCATATCCCAGTCTTCAATGTCTCCTTCATGGATAAAATCAAGTCCATGAGCATTTCCTGCATTATTTATTAGAATATCTATGTTTTTCCATTCATCTTCTAATCCTTTAAGCTTATCTGTAACATCATTCTTATTTCTTACATCAAAGATTAATGTCTTCACACTTGTTGAATTAGAAAGAGAATTAGAAAGACTAATAAGCTTGTCTTCTCTTCTTCCACATAAAATTAAAGAGAAGCGATTAGCTAATTTTTTTGCTGTTGCTTCTCCTATTCCAGAAGTAGCGCCGGTGATTAATGCAATTTGTTTTGATGTATTTTTTTTCAATTAATAATTATTGAAGATATACAAATAATAATCCAGCTAGAGCACCACCACATAAAGGACCTAAAACAGGAACCCAGCTATATGCCCAATCCGAGATTTTGTTTTTTCTTGGAATAAGTTGATATGTAATTCTTGGACCAAGATCTCTTGCAGGGTTTATTGCATATCCAGTAGTTCCTCCTAAGCTTAATCCGATTACCCAAACTAGTAGTCCAACAGGAAGTGCTTCCAGTGAGCCAATTCCAAAATTTTCAACACTTGCACCTTCGATAATTATATTTGGTTTAACCATATATAAAACACCAAAAACAAGAATAAATGTTCCCATTAACTCACTAAAGAAATTGTTCTTATAGTTTCTTATTGCTGGAGAGGTGCAAAATGTTCCCATAACAGAGCTTTCATCTGAAGTTTCTTTATAGTGATCTATATAAATAATATATACTAGCCAACTACCAAAAATTCCTCCAAGCAATTGTGATATGATATATCCACAAATAAGTTCTGTAGAAAATTTTCCTGCAAATGCTAAGCCTACAGTTACTGCTGGATTAAGATGCGCTCCACTGAATTGACCAGTAATAAATGCTGCAGTAAAAACAGCAAGACCCCATGCTGTAGTAATTAAAATCCAAGGAGTCATTTGTTTGGATGCTTTAGTCTTATTTAAACTAACATTAGCAACAATAGCATTCCCAAGAAATAATAGGATAGCTGTGCCAATAAATTCTGCGATATAAGGATTGTTTATCATGCTTTATAATTTTTGCTTAATGTATTAAATTTTTTTAATTCTTTATCTACCCATGCCTTATCTTTTTCCATAATTTCTGCCATTTTTTTTGCAACTATAGGAGCAATTCTAACAGATTCAGCAGAGTCTAAAAACAAACATCTTGTTCTTCTAGCTAAAACATCTTCAACCGTCATTGCCATTTCTTTTGTAACTGACCAATGAATAATACTATTTGAAATAAAAAATTTCTTTGATAATGAATTATTATCTTTTAGACTTCCATAAGATTTAAGCTTTCGTTTGTCTGACCCATATACATGAAGAGGATCATTCCAATCTACTCTTTTTGTGAAACCATGAACGCGTAAATTTTTCGTTTTACAGTTCCTTTTTCTTAAACCTCCTATAGATATTGATGCATCAACAGCATCTTCAGCGATTTTTCTATATGTAGTCCACTTACCCCCTAGAATGCTGATCAAACCAGTAGTTGAAATATTAATTTTATGACTTCTAGATACTTCTTTAGTTGACTTTTTATTACTTGTTGCAGCCAGAGGTCTTAGGCCAGTGAAAACACTTTTAATGTCTTTTTTAGATGGCTTAATAGACATATACTTAGAAGCATTATTAATAATAAAATTAATCTCTTCTTTTAATGGTTTTGGCTCATCTAGTGTGTCTTTAATTTGAGTATCTGTTGTTCCAACAACTACATAATCTTTCCACGGAACTGCAAACAAAACCCTTCCATCAGTTGTATGAGGTATCATTATGGCATGGGGACTATCTAAGAATTTTTTTTCTAAAACAATATGGACTCCTTGACTGGGTTTGATCATTTTTTTTGAGTTAGGTTGATCTAGTTTAATTATTTTATCAGCGAATACACCGGTGGCATTAATTACCACTTTGCTTTTGACCTTATATGTTTTATTAATTAATGTGTCTTTAAATTCTATACCTGTAACAAGATCATCTTTTTTTATAAGACTAACTACTTCACAGTAATTAATTAGACAAGCATTATGGTCATTTGCTGTTAAGGCAAGACTGATTGCCATTCTAGTATCATCAAACTGTCCATCATGATATATAACACCTCCTCTTAAACCCTTTTTATTTACATTAGGAATTAATTTAATTGTTTCTTCTTTTGAAAGAATAAGAGATTTACCAAGACCTAATGATCCAGCCATCATATCATATATTTTAAGGCCTATTCCATAAAAAGGACTGCTCCACCAATCATATGTTGGAATAACAAAGCTAAGATCTCTAACTAAATGGGGTGCGTTATTTTTTAAAATACCTCTTTCTCTAAGTGATTCAATAACTAATGAAATATCTCCATTTTGTAAATATCTAACTCCTCCATGAATTAGCTTTGTACTTCTAGAAGATGTTCCTTTTCCAAAATCATTTTTTTCAAGGAGCAAAGTTCTATAACCTCTTTTTGAAGCATCTACAGCTATTCCAAGACCAGAAGCCCCTCCTCCAATAACCACTATATCCCATTGATTATCAAAGCTTTTAACTTTATCTAAGTTAGTGTCTCTGTTCATTAATCTGAAAGTGTCTTTACTATCCTTTTATCCCATAAATCGATTATTGATTTTGAATCAAAATCTTCATTTGGATTAAATGTTTTATCCATCTCCCAAAGATTGCTCAGTTCAGAAGTATCTGACCAAAATCCTGTAGCAAGACCAGCCATAAATGCGACACCTATTGCAGTAGTTTCAGTTGTTTTTGGTCGAATAACTTTGTTTCCTAATAGGTTAGATTGAATTTGCATCAAGAGATTATTATTACTTGCACCCCCATCAACTTTAAGATTTTTAAATTCAATCTCAGCATCTTTTTGCATCTCAATTATTATATCTCTTGTTCTAAGTGCAATAGACTCTAGAGCTGCACGAGCAATATGACCTTTTTCAGTCCCTCTATTGAGTCCAAAAATAGCACCCTGAGCAAATGGATCCCAGTATGGTGCACCTAAACCAGATAATGCCGGTATAAATGTAATTCCACCATTTGTATCAACAGTTTTAGCTAACTCTTCAATTTCAGTTGATTCTGAAATAATTTTAAGTTTATCTCTTAACCACTGAACTAATGCCCCAGCAACAAAAACACTTCCCTCTAGGGCATATGTTATTTTTCCATTTATTCTCCATCCAATAGTACTAAGCATTTTATTTTTTGATTTAACTACTTTGTCTCCAGTATTCATAACACAAAAACATCCAGTTCCGTATGTGTTTTTTACATCACCTGGGTTAAGGCATAATTGTCCAAAAAGGGAAGCTTGCTGATCACCTGCTATTCCGCTAATAGGAATGCTCTCTCCAAATAAACTTTTATCTGTTTTTACTATTAATGAAGATGAATCAATAACTTGAGGTAAGATATTTTTAGGAACATTAAAAATAGATAATAGCTCATCATCCCATTTATCTTCATGAATATTATATAATAAAGTCCTACTAGCATTACTTGGATCAGTAACATGGTACTTTCCTTGTGTTAGATTCCATATTAGCCATGTATCAATTGTTCCGAAAATTAATTCACCTATATTAGCTTTAGATCTATATTCTTCTTCCTTATCAAGAATCCATTTTATTTTAGTTCCAGAAAAGTATGCATCAATAACCAATCCTGTTTTATCAAGAATAACTTTATCTTTTCCTTCATTAATTAGCTCCTTACAAAAGTCTGCTGTCCTTCTATCCTGCCATACGATTGCATTAAAAACAGGCTTTCCAGTTTTTTTATCCCATATAACAGTAGTCTCTCTTTGATTAGTTATACCAATAGAATCAATCTGATTAATATTTACTTTTGAGTTACTTAATACATCATTTATTGCTTTTAACTGAGTATTCCATATTTCTTCTGCATCATGCTCTACCCAGCTTTCTTTTGGGAAAATTTGATTAAACTCATATTGAGCTACACCATTAATTTTTCCATTTTTATCAAATAGAATTGCTCTGGAACTTGTAGTCCCTGCATCAATTGCTAATACAAATTTTTTATCCATAATTAAGGCTTTAATGCAATTTAATAAAAAAACCCTCTTAAAAAGAGGCCGTTTTTATTAACTTGTGAATTAAATAGCTTTATGGATATAATTTTACTTGTTTCAGGTTTGGTTCTTTGTTTAATTGGTATTACAGGAAGCTTTGTTCCTGTTATACCCGGTCCATTTATTTCATGGTTAGCTATCTTAATCATAAACTTAACAGATGCAGTAGAATTTAATTTAAATTTTGTTTTAATAACTCTATCTGTTGCCGTTGCAATAGGACTAATTGATTATTTAATACCAATTATAGGAGTCAAGAAACTTGGTGGTACAAAGTCTGGCCAAGTTGGAACTTTTGTTGGCCTTGTTTTAGCAATCATAATGATAGGTCCATTTGGAATTTTGGTGGGTCCTTTTATTGGAGCTTTAATTGGCGAAATGGCCAGTAAAAAAAGTTTTTCAGAATCATTAAAACCAGCATTTGGGTCATTAGTAGGAGTAGTTGCAGGAAGTATAATAAAATTTTGTTTAACCTTAAGCTATCTTTTCTTTTATTTAAATATTTTCTGGACATACAAAGAAAATTTTTTCTAATAAATAATTAAATTGCCAAATGTTTAGAAAACAATACGAAGCTTCATGGACTGATTTAGACCCTAATTGGCATGTCGCAAACTATGCTTATAACAAGTACTCTACTGATGCTAGGGTTTCCTTTTTTGATTCTTTAGGTTTAAATAAAATAAAGTTTGATAAACTTGAAATAGGCCCTATCCTTTTCTACGAACAAATGTATTATTACAAAGAGATTAAAATAGGTGTTAAATTTTCTGTAACAGTTGAAATAGATGGATATAGTGAAGATGGAAAGTTTTTTAAACTTTTTCAAGATTTTTATAATGAAGAAGGAGAGCATCTAGCTCATTTAGATCTTGCTTTTGCAATGATGGATACGGTTAAAAGAAAATTAACTTTAATGCCAGAGGATTCATTTAATCTTTTTAAGGAATTACCTAAGTCAAAATCTTTTCAAATTCTAACAAAAGATAATATGAGAATCCCGGGTAAATCTCCAATTAATATTTAATATGGTATGAAAAAGAAATATTGGAAAAGAAATCTTCTTTATTTAAGAATACTTTTATCAGTTTGGTTTATCTGTTCATTTGGCTTTGGTATTTTAATGGCTGAATACCTGAATAATTTTTATCTCGCAGGATTCCCTTTAGGATTTTGGTTCGCACAGCAAGGTTCAATATACATTTTTGTAATACTGATTTTTATATATGTATATCTTATGAATAAGCTAGATGAAAAATATAATTTGAAAGAATAAAATGGATTCTCAATTTTGGACATATCTTCTTGTTGGTTTAACCTTTTCTCTATATATAGGTATAGCTATATGGTCTAGAGCTCAAAGTACAAAGGAGTTTTATGTCGCTGGAGCTGGAATTAACCCTGTTCTTAATGGAATGGCAACTGCTGCTGATTGGATGTCAGCTGCATCATTTATATCAATGGCAGGAATTATTTCTTTTTTAGGTTATGGAGGCTCTCAGTATTTGATGGGATGGACTGGAGGTTATGTTCTTTTAGCATTATGTTT
>CETU01170213.1_pt1 | contig 10834 bp, 9 predicted proteins | sample 356531 | NCBI WGS metagenome assembly CETU01 (sample SAMEA2623488, study PRJEB7988) | marine metagenome | isolation source: saline water (ENVO:00002010), including
ATATGGAGAGGTAAATTTTGTAATATTATTTTTATTCAAAAAAATATTACCTGATTTAATTGCTTCTAATCCAATGATAGCCTTTAACAAACTAGTTTTCCCTACTCCATTTCTTCCTAGAATAGTAGTTATCTTACCTGACTCAGCTTTCAATGAAATATTATATAATATTTTACTTTCGCCATAAGATAAATTTATTTTTTTTACTTCTAACACTTTATCTTCCTAAATATACTTCAATTACAGTAGAATCTTTTTTTAAATCCTTCATTTTCCCTTGAGCTAAAACAGAACCTTCATGCAAAACTGTAACCGGACACTTAAGAGACTGTACAAAATCAATATCATGTTCAATTACAATTAATGATCTTTCTTTCGATATTTTTCTAAATAAATTTGAAGTCTTTTCTGTTTCTTCATCAGTCATGCCAGCTACAGGCTCATCTAACATTAGAAGATTGCAATCTTGAGATAAAAGCATTCCTATTTCTAACCATTGCTTTTGACCATGCGACAATAAATTTGCTTTTTTATGAATATATTTATTTAAATTAATTTGATTAGCGATATCTTTAATTAATTTGTTATTAATATTATTTTTACTTTTAAAACTAGAATTCCAAACATTTTTGTGTTTGTAAGCAGCCAACTCTAAATTTTCTAAAACACTATGATTTGGAAAAATTGAAGGTCTTTGAAATTTTCTTGCTATACCAAGTTCAACTATAGATGTTTCATCATATTTAAACAAATTTATATTTTCTTTATATATGACTCTTCCATTACTTGGTTTAGTTCTTCCCGTAACAACATCCATAAAAGTTGTTTTACCAGCTCCATTAGGACCTACTATTGCTTGCAAGCTATTAGGTGCAACAGTGAAAGATAAGTTGTTTAAAGCCTTAAAACCATCAAAGCTAACAGTTACTCCATCTATATACAACAAAGACCCCTGAATTTTTTTATTACTATTTTTCAATTCAGTTTTCCTCTTCTTTCTCTAATAATATAGAACAACTTTTTTAAAACTCCCATAAGACCATTAGGTAAAAATAAAGTTACTAAAACAAATAATGCTCCTAAAAAATACAACCAAATTTCAGGAAAATTTACAGTAAAATATGATTTAGCTAAATTTACTATTATACCTCCAAGTATAGCTCCAAACAATGAACCTCTTCCTCCTAAAGCAACCCAAACTACTACTTCAATAGATTTTAAAGGTGCAAACTCTCCAGGATTAATTATACCTACTTGAGGAACGTATAAGGCTCCCGCAACTCCTGCTAATATTGCAGATACTACAAAAGCACATAGTTTATAATTTTCTACTCTGTAACCTAAAAATCTAAGCCTATCTTCCTGATCTCTTATTCCTTTTAAAACCAATCCAAAATGAGAATTGACAAGTCCTTTACATATTAGATAACCCAATGCTAAGGAACCCACTGATAGTAAAAATAAAAAAATCTTAGTATTACTATTTTGTAAAGAAAATCCTAATATATCTTTAAAATCTGTTAACCCATTATTTCCTCCAAAACCAAAATCATTTTGAAAAAATGTTAGCATTAAAGCATAAGTCATTGCTTGAGTAATAATAGAAAAATAAACCCCTGTTACTCTTGATTTAAAAGCAAACCAACCAAATATAAATGCTAATAATCCAGGAACAAAAATTACCATAATTAAAGCATAACTAAAAATATCAAATCCATACCAAGCTAAAGGCAAGTCACTCCAATTTAAAAAAACCATAAAATCGGGTAAAATAGGATCTCCGTAGACTCCTCTTGGACCAATCTCTCTCATTAGATGCATACCTATGCAATAACCTCCCAAGGCAAAAAATGCACCATGACCTAAACTTAAAATACCGCAATAACCCCAAATTAAATCAAGAGATAATGCAAGCAAACCATAAGTTAAGTATTTTCCAATCAAGCTAATATGATAATCTGTTAAATGAAAAAAATTTCCTGCAGGTACATAAATATTTAAAGCTGGAACTAATAAAGCTAATAATAATAATATCCATAAAAACACTTTTGTGCTTAAATCTCCTTTTATTATGTTTCTTATAAAAATATTAGAGATCATTGATTTGTTTCCGCAGCTCTACCTTTAAGAGCAAACATACCTTTTGGTCTTTTTTGTATGAATAGGATTAAAAATATTAACGTTATAATTTTAGCCAAGACTGCTCCAGAAAACGGCTCAATAAATTTATTACCTACGCCAAGTAAAAATGCTCCTGTTATTGTTCCCCATAAATTTCCTACTCCTCCAAAAACTACAACCATAAAACAATCTATTATATAACTTTGTCCTAAATTCGGTCCTACATTAGTTATTTGAGATAAAGCCACACCTGCGATACCTGCTATTCCTGACCCCAGACCAAAAGTAAGAGAATCTATCCAATTTGTTTTTATTCCCATAGCTCTTGCCATAGATCTATTTTGCATAACTGCTCTCATTTGAGTTCCAAAGTAAGTCTTTTTAAATAAGATAAGTAGAAAGACAAAAACTAATATACTAAAAACTAAAATATATAATCTTCCATATGAAAGAGCTAAGGCCGGATGAATTTCAAACATTCCACTCATCCACTGAGGAGAGCTGACCGGCATATTAATAGGTGAAAAAATACTACGAACTAATTGTTGTAAAAACAAAGAAATTCCAAAAGTAGCTAATAACGTTTCTAACGGTCTTCCATAAAGATGCCTTATAACTAATCTCTCAATTAGTATTCCTATAAGACCCGCTATTAAAAATGAAAATGGGATAGCAAAGAACAAAGAATATTCTATTAAATTTGGAAATATTAATTGAGTAACATACGTAGCGTAAGCTCCTATCATTATCATTTCACCATGTGCCATATTTATAACACCCATAACTCCAAATGTGATAGCCAAACCAACAGCTGCAAGAAATAAAACAGAACCTAAACTTAACCCAAAAAATAGATTTTCAATGAATTTATAAAATTTTATTTCATTTTTAATTTTTTCTTTTACCTCATGTGCTTTTAAAACCTCTTCTTTAAATTTACCTTCAGATTCATATTTTTGAATAAATTTATTTACAACAGACAATATGCTAGGGTCTGCTGTTTCTGATAAAAAGTCTAAACTTTCATTGACTAATTCTTTATTATCAGATTGTAAATTTAAACTATATTTAGTCTTAAATAACTCTTTAATAACTGTTTTATTTTTTTCAGTTTCTATAGCATCATTTATTAAAGGCAATAACCCGATTGAGTTGCTTTCAAAAATAGTTCTAACAGATTCTATTCTGATTTTATAATCATCAGACTTTAGTGATGACCTTGCAATCAATGTTCTAGTAAATTTTCGTAATTTATTATTTAAACTTATTCTTTTAATTTTATTCTTTTTAACAAGACCTAAATCTTCTTTTGAAAACAAATCTTTAATTTGATAATTTTTATCTACTTTTTCAGCATAAACATTTTTCTTGTTACTTTTAATATAATAAAGCTTTCCAGCTTCTAAATATTTAAGAATTGATAAAGATTCTTTATTTTGAATATCACCTAGTTTACTTAACAGAGATTCTTTTTCAGAAAACTTGGCTTTTTGTAAGGCTGTTATTATTTCATTTATATCATTTGCATTTACATTACATATAGAGTTAAACAACACAAATAAACATAAAAACAACCTCACAAAATAATTCATAATTTCAACTCAAAAAATTTATTTAATTTTTAAGTTAGTAATTCTGACCTGAACAAGTTCCTGTTTTAATGTTGTAGTTTCCACATAAAATAGGTGATGTCCAATCGGCCACAATGTTAGCAGATTCAGGAAGAAAATCTGTCCATGCATCTCCTATTACTCCAGCAGGCGTCTCATAAACTATTTCAAATTGTCCATCTTCCAAAATTTCTCCAATTAAAACTGGTTTTGTCAAATGATGGTTAGTATTCATTACTGCTATACCACCGGTTAAATTTGGAACAGTTAATCCATACATAGCTGGCCTAACAATATCTACTTCTGTAGTTCCTGCCATTTCAACAGCCTTTGACCACATATTGAAGCCAATTACAGTAGCTTCCATAGGATCATTAGTAACTCTATTATCGTCACCAGTAAATGAATGCCATGATGAAATAAATGAATCATTTTCTTCGGAATCAGAACTCATGAAATAGTTCCAAGCTGCTAAATGCCCAACTAATGGACTTGTATCTAATCCAGCTAATTCTTCTTCTCCTACAGAGAAAGCTACCACTGGGATATCTGTTGCATCAATACCTACATTTCCTAATTCTTTATAAAAAGGCACGTTTGCATCACCATTAATAGTAGAAATAACACCTGTTTTCTTTCCAGCAGAGCCAAATTCTTTTATGTCAGCAACTATAGTTTGCCAATCAGAATGACCAAACGGTGTATAATTTATCATTATATCTTCTTCTGCAACACCCTTACTAATTAAATATTCTTTTAGAATTTTATTTGTTGTTCTAGGATAAACATAATCAGTGCCCGCTAAGACCCATCTCTCTACACCTAATTCATCCATAAAATAATTAACAGCAGGAATTGCTTGTTGATTCGGCGCTGCTCCTGTATAAAACACATTTTTAGAAGACTCTTCTCCTTCATATTGAACAGGGTAAAATAATAACCCATTCAATTCTTCAATAACTGGAAGAACAGATTTTCTGGAAACAGAAGTCCAACAACCAAAAATAACATCTACATTGTGCACTTCTATTAATTCTCTAGTTTTTTCAGCGAATAACGGCCAGTCAGATGCAGGATCAACAACAACAGCTTCAAGTTTTTTACCTAGTAAACCACCTTTTTTATTTTGCTCTTCTACCATCATTAAGACGGTATCTTTTAAGGTTGTTTCACTGATTGCCATTGTACCTGATAATGAATGCAACACTCCGACTTTTATGGTGTTAGCAAAACTTGATGAAGTAATAAATGACAATACTATTATAGCTAAAAATATTTGTATCTTTTTCACGTTTAAACTCCTTCTTAATAGTTAATATTTAAGTATTTATTAAGTTTATAAAGCATTATTTGTGCCAATAATTAAAACCATCTAAACTAAGATAAATAAGATATGTTTTCTTTAATTATGATTAATAATTAGTCATAAAAATTTTTATGTGATTATAAATTAATCAAATATAATATAAATTTAAGCAAGTGTAACAAAACTATGTTAATTACCGTTAAATTATATAAAAGATTTGTTATTTATATTTATATATTACAATATAAATTATGGAAAAATCACTTAATCAAAAATCTGCTTCTATAAGAGTGGTAGCTATGCCTGCAGATACTAATCCATCTGGAGATATTTTTGGAGGATGGGTCTTAAGTCAAATGGATTTGGCAGGAGGAGTTTTAGCTAGTCAATTCTCTAAAAAAAGAATGACAACAGTTGCAATTGATAATATGCGTTTTCATAAACCCATAATGGTTGGAGATCTCGTTAGTTTTTATACTGAAGTTAGTGCTGTTGGCAAAACATCTATAACAATTGATATTCAAACATATGTAACTAGAAAAAATGTTCTATTAAAAGAAAATCAAGAAATAAAAGTTACAGAAGGTAAATTTGTTTATGTATCTATAAATGAATCAGGTGAACCTATTCCAGTTAAAGATACTTAGTTACAATAACATATCTTCCCAAATATTTTGAGCCCAATCCCAAGCATTTTCTTTAATAATTTTAGAAGATTTTGGAGACAAACCTGATGAAGTTGGAATTATTTTCTTTGAATTTGCATCATAAGTATATACAGCACTGACCGATATTCCTTCCTTATCTGATACTAAACTATAACAAGTATTAATCATTGATGGAGTTAATTTTTCCATATCCATTAATTCTGATACTACAGCAAGACCACAAACTTTTCCCATAGAATTTGCTATATAACCTGACTTTGGAACTCTGCCAACACTTGATTGAGATGTTGAATCTCCGATAATAAAAACATCTTTTTGTATGGTTGAACTAAAATCAAACGCATTTACAGAAGCCCAATTTTTTCCATCCTCTACTAAATTATTATCTTTTAAAAACTTTGATACTCTTTGTTTCGGAATTATATTACCAACATCACATTTAATATCCTCAAAGTCAGTTATTAGAACACGGTTATTATCAACTCCTACAACACCAGAATTTGCCCTATATTCAATAATATTGGAATAGTTAGTTTTCCAAAAATCCATAAAAAGTTTGCCCTTAGATACAATTTTTTCATTAGCATCTAAAATAATTAATTTTGACCTTTTCTTGTACTTGCTTAAATAAGAAGCAATAAGAGAAGCTCTTTCGTAAGGACCAGGAGGGCATCTATATGGACTTAAAGGTATAGATATACAAACAACTCCTCCATCATTTATATTTTTAACTTGTTTTGCTAATAATTCTGTTTCTTTACCTGCTTTCCACGCAGCTGGAAAAACTATATTACTATCATTGGTCCAATTTTCAATATTTGAATAATCTAATTCAATACCTGGTGATAAAATAAGTTTATCATATTCTATTATGTTATCTTCGGTAGATATGCTTTTTTTATTAAAGTTTATTTTTTCTGCCTTTTCATGCAAAAAATCTATTGAATAATTATTTTTAAGTGAGTCATAACTGAATGTAATATCATCCATAGATTTTAAGTCTCCAATAACCCAATTTGAAACCGGGCATGATTGAAAGTGTTTGTTTTGCTCTATAACTGTCACGCTTATTGAAGGATTTAGTTTTTTTATTGTCTTAGCCGCACTAAGCCCACCCCATCCAGCTCCTAATATTACGACTTTACTTACATTATTTGCATATGAGTTACTAATAGGAGTTAATGAAGTGATACTTCCTAACATTGAAATATTAAAAAAATGTCTAATTAATTCTCTTCTATTCATCTTTCTTACCTGCTTTAGAAAAATATCTAGCCAATAACATTAACTGATCATTAGAATAACCTTTTGAGATTAACTGCATAAGATAATGTTTTCTCTTATCTTGTTTATAATCTATTAAATTTAAATAAATATAATCTTGGTTTAAACCAAAAATTACAGGTATTGAAGAATCCGTTGTATTACCATGACAACCTAAACATGGTAAAGCTAAACTCCAACTTTCAAAATCTTCTGCTTTAGCAGAAAAGCTAAAAATCACAATTATTACTAAAATATAATGTAAAAACCTCATAAACATTTTTTTATCATATTACTTTTAAGTAGTAAATTAAAGGACCTGTATATTTTAAATATGTTATAGTAAAATAAATTATTTAATAATTATTAATGGTATGCGCATATGACTAATAATAAAAATGGCCCACTTAAAGATATTTTAGTAGTTGATTTAACAAGAGTATTAGCAGGACCTTACGCAACAATGGTTTTATCAGACTTAGGAGCTAGAATAATTAAAGTAGAACCTCCTAATGGCGACGACTCTCGAGAATTTAGTCCATTTGTAAAAAATCAATCAGCTTATTTTGCTTCGCTTAACAGAGAAAAAGAGAGCATTAAACTAGATCTTAAGGATACAGAAGATAAGTTAATATTTAACAACTTACTTAAACAAGCTGACATTCTAATTGAAAATTATAAACCTGGTACTATGGAAAAGCTAGGATATGGTTTTAATTACTTGAAAAATAAATTTCCAAACCTAATATATGCCTCTTGTAGTGGATTTGGACAAACTGGCCCTTGGTCCAAAAAACCAGCTTATGACATGATAGTCCAAGGAATGGGTGGACTAATGAGTGTCACAGGATATGAAAATCAGGAACCAGTAAGGGTAGGCACATCGATAGGTGATATTGCTGCTGGTCTATTTACTACCATTGGCATTTTAAGTGCCCTTTTAGATAGGCATAACAATAATAAAGGTCAATCAATTGATGTTTCAATGTTAGATTGTCAAATAGCCATACTGGAAAATGCTATTGCACGTTTTTATGCTACTGGAAAAAGTCCTCCACCAGGAGGCTCAAGACATCCTGCTATAGCGCCTTTTGAATGTTATAGATGTAAAGATGGATATATAGTTATGGCATGTGGCAATAACACTATGTTTAATAGGCTATGTGAAATTATTAATCACACAGGTTTAGCTAAAAATGAAAAATTTAAAAGTAATGCTAAAAGGGTAGAAAATGTGATAGCGCTGAAAACAGAACTTGAAAAAATATTTTCTCAAAATACAGTTAATTTTTGGATTTCAACACTGGAATCGGTTGACATTCCTGTAGGCCCTTTAAATAATATAGAAGAAGCTGTAACATCGGAACAAATTCAAAAAAGAAATATGATAGTTGAGTTAAAAGACTCAAATTTTGCTGGATTTAGAGTTGCGGGAAATCCTATCAAAATGTCTCTTCATGATGATAAAAAATATAGAGATAAAGTTCCTTTACTAGATGAGCATAGAAGTGCTTTGATAAATGAATTTAATCTTTTAAAAAAAGAAAAATAATATGATTTTTTCCTTTGAAATGTTTTTATCTTTTACACTAATTATATTTTCTATAATTGGTTATTCATGGAAAAAATTTCCTATAGATGCGGTTTCAATTTCAGTCTTAGGTTTGCTTTTTTTTCTTTTTGAAATATTTCCTGTAGAAGGGCTAGGTTTTGACAACTTTATAGCAGGTTTTTCAAATCAAGGTTTACTAACTGTTATGGCACTTCTTGTTGTAGCTCAGGGAGTTTATTCAACTGGTATATTAAATACTTTTGTTGATAATATTATGCATTTAAATAGAGACTTTAAAACAGATAGAACCACAATGTTAATAATACTTTTATTAATTGTAGCTATAGTATCTAGCATAATGAATAACACACCAATTATAATTATATTTATACCGCTAATCTCTATAATTGCTGAAAAAATGAATCTTTCTATCAGTAAAGCATTAATTCCATTGAGTTATGCAGGAATATTAGGTGGCATGACAACATTAGTTGGTTCAAGTACAAATATAATTGGAGCGGAGGTAGCTAGTGATCTAGGAGTTAAAAATATACACTTTTTTAGTGTTACTATTCCAGGCCTATTTATCGCAATCCCAGGAATATTATTTGTAATTTTTGTTCTACCAAAATTGATGCCTGATAGAAAAAAATCTAAAAATATTATTGCGTCTGAATCAAATAATTTTATGGCTCAAATAGAAGTAAATATTAATAATGAATTAATTGGAGAAGAAATAACAAATGGTAAACTTGAATTATTAAAAGATATGCAAATATTAATGATACAAAGAGGTGAACATTCTATATCTCCATATATTAAAACAAAAATTCAAACAGATGATATAATAGTTGTTTCTGCAGCAAGAAAAACAATTGAAAATGCCCTTATAAAATTTGGGGACCAATTACATCCTACTATTGATGCCGAAAATGACCATTATTATGAGCCAGATGATAAAAAACATCTTGCAGGAGAGCAAGTTCTCGTAGAGGCCTTAATTTCTCCTCAATCTAGAATGGCAGGAAGAGAGCTTGAAGAAACAAGGTTTAGAAGACTAACTAATTGTATAGTTCTAGGTATAAAAAGAAATACACGAATTATCAGAGAACAAATTACAAATATAGTTTTAGAAGAAGGAGATGTATTATTAATTCAAGGTTCTAAAAAATCTATAGAAAATATTAAAAACTCTCCAGATGTTATTTTGTTTGATTACACCTCATCAATACTTCCAAGAAAAAAATATGCTAGAAGGTCTCTAATAATATTTTTATTAACAGTATTTGGTATAGCCTCTGGTATTATTCCAAGCGTAGCTGCTGCAATGATAGGAGCTTCTTCAATGTTACTCTTTAGAGTGTTGAGTGCAGAAAGAGCAATAAATTCATTAAACAGACATGTTTTTCTTACTATTGTCGCCATGTTAGCGTTAAGTAGCGCAATTGAAGCTACAGGACTAGCACATTATGGGGCATACCATGTTATTCAATTTTTTGATAATTCTAATCCTGGTATAATTTTGTCTGTTTTATTTTTATTTGTAGCTCTAATGACAAACTTTCTAACCAATAATGCTAGTGCTGCTTTATTTATGCCATTAGGAATATCAATAGCTTCGTCATTAAATTTAGACCCTATACCATTCATAATAACCATAATATTAGCTGCTAATTGCTCTTTTGCAACACCATATGGGTACCAAACAAATTTACTAGTAATGGCAGCTGGAAATTATAAATTCAAACATTTTATAATTGGAGGAATTCCTCTAACAATTATCTGCTGGATTTCATTTAGTTTATTTGTACCATGGTATTATGGTCTATATTAATAATTATTTATGTAGTAAGGTATAAATATGACTATATCTATTAAAAAACCACTGCAAATATTTTATGGCACTTCGCCTCAAATGTGTGCATATCTTCCAGAAAAAGATGAAAAAAAAATAATTACTGAGATATCTGGTCCAAATAGTAATGAAATAAATTTTATTTTAACTAATTCTGGTTTTAGAAGATCTCATAGGACAGCATATAGACCTGCCTGTAACACATGTAATGCATGCATTCCAGTTAGAATTGATATAAAAAATTACATACCTAATAGATCAACGAAAAGAGCAAAAAAGAAAGCTTCAGATCTTACATGTTTAGAAAGACCGCCTATAGCAACTCGAGAGCAATTTGACCTATTTACAAAATATCAAAATGCTAGGCATTATGATAGTGATATGGCTAGTATGAATTTTTCAGAATATAGAGCCATGGTTGAAGATACACCAGTAGATACTTATATGTATGAATTTAGA
>CETU01027227.1_pt1 | contig 10820 bp, 10 predicted proteins | sample 356531 | NCBI WGS metagenome assembly CETU01 (sample SAMEA2623488, study PRJEB7988) | marine metagenome | isolation source: saline water (ENVO:00002010), including
TTGAATCAGCTTTTTCTAAGAACGATAATAATCTTTACCAGAAAAAAAATAATTTGAATGGCTCAGCTATTCGATTAGGTTTTAATCAAAAACAAATCAATTTAGGAAAATTGGATATAGCCCTTAACCTTGAGCATTTATTGAATTCAAAAAATTTTAATTCACTAGGGAGAGATCGTCAGGTAGATTTTAATGAGTCTTGGGATATAAATCCTTCAATTACAAAAAAAGATTTATCTATTTCTCGCTTCAGCACAAAAATCAATTCTAATCAAACTCAAATCGGTATAAATCTTTTTGAATTGAATAAAACGGATGAAAATAGGTCTCGCGCTGAGCTTAGGTTAAATCATAGATCCAATTTCATTAAAAACAGTACAATGAAATTCAATAAAATCAGGTCAACTCAAAATTTTGATCAAATCAATTCACGTATAGTTTTTTTAAAAGGCCCGATTAACCCATTTATAGATATAAAACATGAGTATAGGTATCGGGGATATAAATTTAATGATGTTTTAATTGGTCTTGATATCACTAAAGGCAGAAGATCATTTTCACTTGGAATTGGAGAACGTAAAGATTGGACAATCAATCAAAATACCACAAATTTATTACTATCTAAAGATTCTCAGTTTTTACAGTTTGATTATACATCAATTAGCTCAAAGGGCTGGAGACAAGAATTAATGTACCGGTCAAGAAAGCAGCTTGACAAGATAATGAATAATTCATTGTCATTTGGCTCTGCGAGAGCCGCATTAAATTATCGAAACAATCAATCGCCTCTTCGATTGGATATGGTATTCAATACGCAAAACACAATGAACGAATTTCGATCTGTTGTATATGATTCTGTAGGTATTGGCACGGGAAGCTATAGATACGATCCCTTGTTAAATGAATATATTAGAGATGAAAATGGTTCATTTATTGCCAATACTATTTTACTTGGAAATTTTCAGAGTGGTACAAATTTTAATTCTATTGCTCGACTGTCCATCGATTTCTCAAAATGGAAATTTGATAAATTTAAATTTTTTAAGTATAGATTTTCTTTAAACTCCAACTATAATGGTCCTGAGAAAAATATCGACCAAAGCTTGAAAAACCATACTGCGCAACTACTTATGTTGCAACATAGAAACGAGTGGATATACCAAAAGGAAAAAAAATCAAATCGCTATCGATTTTGGGTTCAATCAAATATTAATTACAATGGAATGGATACAAGAGGTTGGGTCGACAAGAGAACCAATGTAAATGGTATTGACAGCCAAATTCCTCTAATAAATAATTATTTTCTCACTTATGATTTAAGTATTCATTCAAACTCTAGATCAACAAATAATCAGTTTCAATTTACAAGAAGCGTTAGAGGGTCATATCACGAGTTTGGTTTAAAAAAGTCTATTCCAAAGAGCATTCAATATCAAATTAAATCTATTTATTACCATGATAGAGTTATTTTTGACCTAAAAGATAAAGAGGTCTACGCAATTGGCATAAAGGCCAGTTTTATCAAATTTTTTGATAAAACTGGTAGGATTGATTGTAGGGTAGATTATTTTGATGCAAATGGATTTTCAGGAATGCCATCCGAGGCTCTTAAAGGTATTTCAAGCAATAGAACATTGCGCTCAACCATTTCTTCATCGTTTATGATTGATCAGTCGCTATCTTTTAATTCTTCGTTAGTTTTTATTAATGATGAACGTTATGATAATTTTTTTCAAATTTCAGGTGAGCTACGTGCGTACTTTTAGTCAAATAATCATTTTATTTTTTTACAGCATTACAAATGCCCAGCCAGACGATTCAGAGATTTTTAAAAAACTTACTCAAAGCGGAAGATGGGGCGACTATTATGTTTTAAGCTCAAATAATCAGTTTCAATTGATTAAGGAGGATGTTGAGATTGATTCAGTGCATTTTATCGGAGATAAATCAATCAAATTATTATCCCTAAAGAAACTGTTCAATAATTTAACCAATTCTCCTTCAAGTAAGATTGCTATTTCCAGATTTAAAGAAATTCAAGACGCCCATACATTTATTTCAAATAACACCAATTTGTCTTTTGCTCGATATAATCAAAATAATATTGCAGCTGTTGTAGACATTAAAACTGATTTTAAAAGCCATATAGGCGGCATTTTGGGATCAAGCAAAGACAATGAAGGAGAATGGAAGCTCAATGGTGAAATAGATTTTAATTTAGAAAATGTTTTTAAGGATGCTTCCTCATTTAGATTATTATGGCGACAGCCCACACCATCTTTTCGCTTCCTTTCTTTTGAGATAAATAGCCCTTTTATTTTAAATATGCCTTTTGGGGTAAGCGCTAACGCTATGCAAGAGTTCTCGGATCAAAATTATTTATATGAAGCATTTTCAATATTTTTTACAGCGATTGGACCTTTTGGCAGATGGAAAATTGGAAGCAAATTCAAAACGACTACCGATTTTCAGGCCTCTGATCATTCAAATTCGCGCGCAGCTGCTTTTGCGGTTGAGGGCGACAGAAGAAATGCTAGATGGTTACCGTATTCTGGGAGTAATTGGAGTGCAAATATTGATATTGGTAATAATATTTATGAATCTACTAGTTCTTTAGAGGTTAATACCGCAGCTCACCTTGCTATTTACAAACAAGCTTTCTCAAAAACATTTCTTTTTAAAATCCAAGGATATTACAATCAAATTAATGGTAGAAACCTTAATACTGCTGAAAAAGTTAAATTTGGCGGGTCAAATACACTGAGAGGATACAATGAAAACCAATTTTCTGCTGATTGGGTGACGCTTCAAACTTTTGAATGGATTACAGGAAGCATGAATCGCTCTCAATTCTTTGTATTTTTTGATCAGGTTTTTGCTAAAAATTTAAATATTAAACCTAGTTCTGGATTCGGTTTAAGAGTTTTTAATGGTACATTCTACTATGATATTTCTCTTGGATTTCCTATTGAAGGTATCAACAATGGAAAGATTCATATAAAGTTTAATACGCAGCTATAATTTGAAATAATCTTATTGATCTTTACTTAAAAAATGTATAAACACTTATTTTTACTATTTTTACTATTTATATCTGCATGCCAAGATACAAAACCTCGTGCACAGGGTGGCGATAATGAGATTATTTTAGTTTGTTCTAAGCAAGATAAAATTGAACTTGAATCAATATTAACTACTATATTCAACGATACACTTTTTACGCCGCAATCGGAGCCCCATTTTAAAGTAATTTGGGTAGAGCCAGAACGCTTTAACGAAATAAAGGATTATGTTAACGTTATTATTGGCGCGATTGGTGAATTCTCTACGAATAATGGATCTAAATTGATCAAGAATATTCTTACAGATGAACAGTATAATTCTACAATATCAGGAGACAATCATCTTATTTTTTCAAAAGATATTTATGCGCGAGATCAAAGTTTTTTAGTTATAAATGGGCCTTCATTTGAAAAGATACATAGCCTTGCTCAAGACCAAGGACCATGGATAAAAAAGCAGGTTGATGATTTATTTGTAAAAAGACAAAGCATGCATTTATTCAACGAATCAACACTGCAGAAGGAATTGCAGAATAAGCTCATAGATAAGTACGGATGGAATATTAAAATACCGTGGGGATATACAGTAATTAGAGATAGCTCAGATCAACAGTTCTTTTGGATTGGAAGAGATATGCCATTTAGGTGGCTTGCTGTCCAATGGAAACAGGGATTACTATTTTCAGACTCCTTATCTGTTGTAAGCTATGCAAAGATTTTTCCAGAAAAGTATTTTGAACATATTCAATATTCAGATTACAAATTTAAGGTTGAACCGTCGATTTTTAGTGATTTTGGATCATGGAAAATCACCGGTTTGTGGGAAAGCATTGAAGATGCGCAAGGAGGTCCATTTATTTCTCATCTTTTTTATGATCCCAGTAAAGATAGGACGTATTTTATTCATTCCATGATTTTTCATCCGGGAAAAGATAAATACTTGCTGCTTAGACAGGTTGATATAATAGCAAATACCTTTCAGACAGAGGAGATGCTATTTAAATGAAAACAATATTATTAACTGGTGCATATGGCCAACTTGGAGTAGTATGTGAAGAATACTTAAATAAACACTTTAAGGTATATAGTACAGCTCGAACGGCAAAAAATAAAAGGTTTTTGCTCGACATATCAAGCCGGCAATCCGTCAAAAGAGTGCTAGAAAATGTTCAGCCAGATATAATACTTAATCTGGCTGCAATGACCGATGTTGATAGATGTGAGAGTGAGCCTGGTATAGCTAAGAAATATAATTTGAATGGATTAATAAATCTTTGCGATGGTTTTGATGGTCATATTATTCAAATATCTACTGATTATGTATTTGACGGGAAAAAAGGCCCTTACGATGAAAACGACTCAACTAACCCAATTTCTGTCTATGGTCGTACAAAATTGCTAGCTGAAGAATTTCTAATCAATAGCAATCATAATTACACGATTATTCGTACAAATGTTCTTTATGGTTTTACGGATAATACAAAAGCAAGTTTTCTTCAATGGGTCATTAATTCTTTAAAGGATTCAAAAAGCATAAGAATAGTTAAGGATCAATGGAATAATCCCACATCTACAAACTCCCTTGCTAGATTTATTTTGAATATTGCCTCTACTAGCACGTATGGTTTATATCATTATGCTGATGAGGGCCTCATGAACCGTTACGAATTTGCGCAGTTGATTGGAAAAGTTTTTCATCTGGATCGATCATTAATTCAACCCATCTTAACATCCGAGTTGAACCAAATAGCCCCTAGGCCAATGTTGAGCGGATTAAAAACACGAAAAATAGAAGAAGAACTTGGAATAAAACCACCTTTAGTTGAAACTTGTCTTTTAGAATTTCGTAAAATGTTGAAATCATGAAATCAATTATAATTTCTCCAACGTACAATGAAAGCAAAAACATCTCAACTTTGGTTAGAACAGTTTTTGATAGAAACCCAGATATTCATTTGCTTATCGTTGATGACAGTTCCCCAGATGGCACCGGTCAAATTGTGAGCGATTTACAAAAACATCACCCTAACCTTCACCTGGAAACCAGAAAGGTTAAAGATGGGCTAGGGAAGGCATATTTATTTGGATTTCAATGGGCTTTGAAGCGTAAATACGATACCATTATCCAAATGGACGCAGATATGTCCCATCACCCAAAGGAAGTCCCTTTAATGATTGAGTTATTAAAAAATAACGATTTAGTCATTGGAAGTAGATATATTAATGGAATTAGCGTTGTAAATTGGCCGCTCAAAAGACTTTTCTTGAGCTACGGAGCAAGTGTTTATACAAGAGTAATAACTGGCATGCCAATAAAAGATGCAACAGGCGGGTTTAAAGCCTGGAAAGCAAGCACTTTAAGCGCAATTGATTTGAAGGGTGTTCGATCTTCGGGTTATTCCTTTCAGATAGAAATGAATTTTCGTACTTGGCGCAAAGGTTATAAATTAGTTGAGCATCCTATTATATTTATTGATCGGACAGTAGGTGAGTCTAAAATGAGTAAATCTATTATGCTTGAAGCGGTTTGGATGGTTTGGAGACTAAGAATTTGGAAAATATTTCGCTGGAATAAATAATAATTTGATTCATAGAAAGATTTAGATTTAACATTAATTTATTTGTATAAAATGTCAGACTATTATTTAGATTTTGAACTTCCTCTTAAAGAAATAGATCAAAAAATTCTTGAGCTTGAATCAGATCCTAATTCAAAAAATACTTCAGAGGAAATTTCATCTCTTTCATTGCAAAAAAAAGAGCGCTTAGAAGAAATATTTTCTAAGCTAACACGTTGGCAAAAAGTGCAACTAGCGAGACACCCTCAGCGCCCGCTTTCAATGGACTATATTCACTCTTTATCTCCTGATTTTATAGAACTTCATGGAGATCGCTATTTTGGAGATGATCCTGCTATTATTTGCGGATTGGGATCGATCGATGGAAATAAAGTTGTATATATCGCTCAACAAAAAGGGAAAAACACTAAAGAAAATATTTTTAGAAATTTTGGAATGATGAGACCTGAAGGATATAGAAAAGCGCTTCGTATTATGAAATTGGCTGAGAAATTCAGCCTCCCAATCATTTCATTAATTGATACACCTGGAGCATATCCAGGTATTGGCGCTGAAGAAAGAGGGCAAGGTGAAGCTATTGCTAGAAATCTTTTTGAAATGTCAAGTCTAGAAACCCCTATAATTGCCGTAGTTATTGGAGAGGGCGCAAGCGGAGGCGCACTTGGAATAGGAATCTGCGATAAAATGTTAATGCTTGAAAATACATGGTATTCGGTAATCAGCCCTGAGGGTTGTGCTTCAATTTTGTGGCGCGATGCAGCAAAAGCGCCTGAAGCTGCTGACGCGATGAAGGTTACCCCTGAAGATCTTTTTGAAATGGAAATATGCGATGAAATTATAAACGAACCCTTAGGCGGGGCGCATCGCGAATTTGAGCAAACTGCATTTTCATTAAAATCTTCAGTTTTAGATAAAATTGAAATCCTTAACTCTGTTGATCCTAAGACTTTTTTAGATCAACGCATTAAGCGTTATGAAAAAATGGGTAAAATATCAGAAGAAAAATGATTTCTCATAATTTTCATGTCAAAGTATACTACAAGGACATAGATCAGATGGGAATTGTCTACTATTCTAGATATTTTGAATTCTTTGAATTAGCTAGGACCGAATTACTCAAAAGCATTGGTTTTGCTGTTAAAGATATTGAAAAAAATGACTTTTTCCTTCCTGTCGTTTCTGCATCATGTGAATATATAAAAAGCGCTAGCTTTGAAGATAAACTGATTATCGAATCGCAAATAATAAAGACACCCTCAGCTCGACTTCAAATAGATTATAATATTATATCTGAGAACGACCAATCAGTTATTGCAAAAGGTAAGACAGTTCACGGTTTCATAAATAGGAAAGGCAAGCCCAAAAAACCCCCCAAGGCTTTAATAGAAAAAATTGAATTACTACTTTCCAATGAAAGATAAAGGATTCTTTAATGGCAGGTCATAGTAAATGGGCAAATATTAAACACAAAAAAGCAGCTCAAGATGCTAAACGAGGAAAGGTATTTACAAAAATAATTAAAGAATTAATGGTTGCTTCAAAAAATGGTGGGAGTGATCCAGAGTCAAATCCTCGTCTTCGCCAAGCAATTTCGACTGCAAAAGCAGCAAATATGCCAAATGATACTATCACAAGAAATGTTCAAAAAGGCGCTGGTGAGCTTGAAGGTGTTAATTATGAAGAACTTTCTTATGAGGGTTATGGACCAGAGGGTGTAGCGATTATTATGGAAGTAATGACAGATAATAAAAATAGAACTGTCGCAGAGATACGGCACTTAATGAATAAATATGGGGGAAATTTAGGTGAGAATGGTTCTGTATCATGGATGTTTGAAAAACTAGGACAAATTATCATTGAATCTAATTTGATTGATGAAGAAAAATTGCTTAGCGATGTGCTTGAGGTAGGAGCTGAAGATTTTAGCAAGGATGGATCGGATTTTTTAATTACTTCAAAATCATCATTGACGGCAGATATAGCAGAGAAGCTTGAACATAAAGGTTACAATATACTCTCTTCAAAAATTGAAATGGTGCCTAAAAATATAGTTGAAGTTAATGATTCAAATTCATCAAAATTAATAACTTTGATGGAGCAGCTTGAAGATCATGATGATGTTCAAAATATCGCATCAAATTTTCAAATAATTTATTTAAATACTAATTCATAATCATTTGATAAAGATTCAAAGAGTAGTTAGCGTTGATCCAGGTCTTAACAATACTGGATTTGGAATTCTTGATTATAAAGGAAGTCAAATCAAAGTTGTCGCCTATGGATTAGTTACGCCACCAGCAAAGGAATCAATTCCAAATAGACTTGAGTATTTAAATAGTCATATGAATGATTTAATTGATAAATTCAATCCACAATCCATGGCAATTGAAGATTCATTTTATAGTCAAAACGTTAAATCCGCCATCCTCTTAGGGCAAGCTAGAGGCGTTTTACTGCTTTCAGCTGCATCAAAGGGGATACCATCAATGGTTTATGCACCAAAAAAAGTAAAACAATCAGTTACTGGTAGTGGATCAGCCACTAAAAAGCAGGTAAAGTATATGGTTGAGAAAATTCTCAATATCAACAAACCAATAACATCTCTCGATATTACAGATGCTCTTGCAATAGGCCTATGCCACATTAATCAAAATAAATATCTATGAGTTTGGTAGAATCAATTTCAGGAATATTAATGGCAAAAAGCCCCACAAATGCACGGGTGCAGATCGGTGGAATCACTTATAACTTAAATATATCTATTTCAACCTATGAAAAATTACCAGAACTCAATGAAAGCGTAACGATGTTAACGCATCTTCATGTTAAGGAAGATGCGTTGAATCTTTATGGCTTTATAAAACATTCAGAAAGATCACTCTTTTTAAATCTGAATACAATAAGCGGCATTGGTCCGAGATCTGCTATGAATATTTTATCTGGAACTACTCCAAATGAGTTTAAACAAAGAATCGTAGAAGGCGATGTTAAGTCACTTACAATTATTCCAGGGATTGGTGCAAAGACTGCTAAACGGATCATCGTAGAGCTTAAAGAAAAATTCTCTATAGACAATAAAAAAGATGAAACACTTGGCTTTTCTGAAGAAGGAGATACAACCATTGTAAAAGATGCAACAAATGCCCTAAAGTCATTGGGTTATAATTCAAAACAAATTTCAAATGCCTTGTCGGAGTTACAAAAAGAATCAAAAATTCCTGAAAAATTAGAAGATGTGATTCGCGAAGTACTAAAGCAGATGTCTTGATAATAATGAAGTATGCAAATCAATTACAAAACTTAGGCACCGAAACAGCTTTTGCCGTATCAGCGCAAGCTAAGGAGTGGGCTGATAAAGGGAACAAAGTATATCCTTTTCACTTGGGAGATATTAATCTCCCAACACCTGAAAATATAGTACAGGCAACAATAAAGAGTATTAATGATGGCCTTACAGGCTATTGCCCTTCAGAAGGTATTTTACCTTTAAGAGAAGCTTTGGCTCATGATGTTGGATCGAAGAGAGGTGTGAATTACAATCCAGACAATGTAGCAATACAGCCTGGAGGCAAGCCAACCATTGGAAAATTTATTTCCTCAATTATGGATCCTGGCGATGAAATACTATACCCAAATCCTGGCTATCCGATTTATGAATCTCAGATTGAATATCAAGGCGGTAAAGCTGTTCCCTATTCTTTTGTGCAAACAGATATGGGTTTTGATATTGATATTCAGAAGCTGAATGATTCTATTACCGATAGAACTGTTGCGCTCATTTATAATAATTATCAAAATCCAATATCTGCTGAATCATCAAAAAAAGAAATGGAAGCTATAGCAAAAATAGCGATTGAGAATGATCTTTGGGTGCTTTCCGACGAAGCCTATTTTGAGATTGTTTATGATGGAGATGCAACTTCAATTGTATCTCTTCCAGGAATGAAGGAGAGAACAGTAATACTCTATACTTTTTCTAAAAAGTTTGCTATGACCGGCTGGAGAGTAGGAGGTTCAATTGGCCCTAGAGAAATTATTAAAAGAATTGCCAAGTTAAATGTTAATGCCGAGTCATGTACTACTCATTTTATTCAAAATGCGATGGTTGAAGCCCTGAATGGAGATCAAACTGGATCACAAAAAATTTTAGAAAAGCTAAAAGTCCGTAGAGATGCTACAGTTAAAGGCCTTAACGCTATAGATGGTATTGATATAGTTGCACCCCGTACTACTTTTTATCTTTTTCCTAATGTTACTAAAGTGATGGAAAGAAAAGGGCTCCATAAAATTGAAGATCTGCAAAATGGCGCTCTTACCAATGCGAACGTATCTTTTTGTACTCGCGAACATTTTGGAAGAGCTCAAGCAGATGAGAGCGACTATTATATTAGACTAGCATATTCTGGGATATCTGTTGAAGATATCAATGAGGGCTTAATTAAGCTTAAAGATTTTTTTGAATCTCAATGAAAAAAACACCACTAAACTCTGAACATATAAAACTTGGGGCAAAGCTCGTTGAATTTGCGGGCTATGAAATGCCAGTACATTATAAGGGCATTGTTGATGAGCATTTGGCTGTTAGAAAGTCATGTGGGATTTTTGATGTTAGTCATATGGGTGAATTTTTTGTTTCTGGTGATGGTGCATTGGATTTTTTAAATCATATTACCATTAATGACGTAGCTTGCTTAGACATTTGGCAGGCACAATATTCTGCTATGTGCTTAGAAGACGGCGGCATTCTTGATGACATTTTAGTTTATAGATATCCAGATTATTTTATGCTTGTGGTTAATTGTTCAAATATTGAAAAGAATTTTGATTGGCTTATTGCGCATAAGCCAGAAAATGTGACAATTGCAGATGTAAGTAATCAAATTGGACTGATTGCCATTCAAGGTCCGAATGCTCGTGAGATATTAAACAACTACACAGATATTGATTTAAATAAAGTAGAATATTATCGTTTTTCTATTGCAAATATTAATGGATACCCTGCAACTGTGTCCAGGACAGGATACACAGGTGAACTTGGGTTTGAAATTTACGCAGATAACGTATCTACTGAAAAAATATGGAAGATAATCTTATCAGGCTCAAAGCATGAAATTTACCCCGCTGGTCTTGGCTGTCGTGATACTTTAAGGATGGAAATGAAATATGTTCTTTATGGAAA
>CETU01026202.1_pt1 | contig 10801 bp, 6 predicted proteins | sample 356531 | NCBI WGS metagenome assembly CETU01 (sample SAMEA2623488, study PRJEB7988) | marine metagenome | isolation source: saline water (ENVO:00002010), including
ACGGTGGCGCGAAGGTTCTGGTAGGGGACGTCCTCAAGGCTGCAGTAATTAACCCCTGGGGACTGTGCATGCAGGATGAGGTCTGCGATTGGCTCAAAATCATCACGAAAATGCACCGTACTTTTCACGGCAACAATTTTCTTTTGCTCAGGATCAATACCAATGTGCGTCAGGATCGCCCGGTCCAGACACTGACAGCGCTTGCTGCCGACAAGCACGCTGACGCTCGATTCGCTGTCGACTATCTCGAGCAGGGCCGTGGGTCCAATCTGGGCCGTAGCGCCGGCATACATGGCCCCGCTGAAAGCAAACTCGCCATCGCTTAACGCCAGAACCCGACACCTGGCATGATAAGAGCCCATATCGGGCAGCCCTGATTTCCCCCCGAGTACGGCATCAAAAATTCCGCCTTCGCCCAGCTCCTGTGCGGCGGCAACCGTCTGCGGATCATGCAGCAACGCCAGCACCGCATCGGTGGCCTTGCCGTCAACCAGCGCTTTCAGCAGGCCGGTGGTGTCTGAGGTGGCACCGGCCCCTGGATTATCCTGTACATCTGCGATGACGACCGGTTTGCTCCCGGTATGAGACATCGCCTTTGCAACTGCTGCATCGGCTGAGAGCAAGGCGCTGTCAAAAGCCGTTTCTTTTGTTTCCATCGCGTCAATGATGCGCTGTGCATGCTCTTCTGCCTCGGCTTGCGATGCGGCGTAGGCAACCACAGCAGGACCTGCGTTATAGATGTCCGCCGGGGGAAAGCCCATGGCAATATCGCAGTGTGCCTGATCCGGTGCACTTTCTTGCGGTAAGAGTTGATAGAGTTCTTTGCAAGGAGAAGCACCTGTGTACTGTGCTGACAACGGCACCAAAAAAGATGCCTGCCGCATTGCCGGGTATAGGATCTCCCCTGAAAGCAATCTTTGCAGGATCGGAAAACACCGTGCACCGGTTGCCGCCATGTCGATATGCGGATAGGTTCGAAATATGCAAAAAGCCGAGGCATGGCTGACCATGCGCTCTGTGATGTTGGCATGAAGATCCAAACTGACAACGATCGGCAAGGCAGCGCCCGTCAGTTCGCGAATCCGGGAGAGCAGTTCGCCCTCGCCATCCTCATGAGATTCGGTCACCATCGCACCGTGCAGGTCAAGATAAATCGCATCGAGAGCGCCGGCCTGTTTGATGCCGTCCAGAATCATCGTTGAGATTCTTTCAAATGCGTCGTCAGTGACGTGAGCAGAAGGCTCGGCCGAGGCCCAGACAACAGGAACCAGTTCTATGTCTGGCGCCGAGCGGGTGGCTTCAACGAAACCGGCTATTGGAAGGTTGATCCCCTCCGTTCCGGTAATGACGTCCGCGCCCTGCAGCAGGCCGGGCCAGCCGTCCGCTTCAAGAAATTCATCAAAGGATGCCTTGGTGGCGCCGAATGTATTGGTTTCGTGCTGAAAACCAGCGATGAGAATTCTGGTCATCTAGTTCCTCCTAAGAACGGTATCGGGTCTGCCCGAGAACCAGCGTCTGCGAGACCGAAAGTTTGTGCATATTCGCCGGGTCAACGAGTGGATTGCCGGACAGCACGGCAAAGTCTGCTCTTTTGCCTGCCTCAATGCTGCCCCGATCACGTTCCTGGAACACCTGCCAAGCAGCATCGATGGTATGTGCCCTCAAAGCACTAAGAGGTGAAACGGCCTGGTCCTGGCCGATCGTTTTTCCTGAAAGCGATTGCCGATTAACTGCGCACCACATCAGGTGCAAGGGCCGGGTCGGTGTTACCTGTGCGTCGTTATGGATGGTAAAACGTATTCCTCGTTCTTCGGCCCAGCGGGTAGGGCACATATTGCGCACCCGGTCCGGACCGAACGTCACGGCGCTATGAAAATCGCCAAAGTAGTGAAGGTGAGCGGGAAAGAAGCTGACACTGACGCCGGCAGTTGCCATCCGATCCAGCTGGTCTTCCCGGAGATTTTGCGAATGGATCAGCGTGTGGCGATGATCCTCTCGTCTGTTGGTGCGCTGGGCCGCTTCAATGGCATCGAGGGCAAGGTCTGCCGCTGCATCTCCATTGGCGTGGATATGACACTGAAACCCAAGGTCATGCAGTTTGCTGATACGTGTAACCATTTGCTCGCGACTGAATGGAAGTTCGCAGCGATGATGGGGATCACCGTTGAGTGGCTTGAAGTACGGTTGTGTCAGGCAGGCAGTCTGCAGATGAAATGATCCATCGACAAAGACTTTTCGAGGTCCGAGAAATATCCCGCTGCCGGGTTCTGGCAGGGGAATATCGAGCTCGCCCGCAGTCAACTTTGGTTCAAGAAATCCCGCAGGTAAAACCATGGTATCTATCGGCGGTTGGGATTCATTTGCGATCTGGCCGAAATAACCCAAAAGCGTCTTTGTCGCCCATGCATTTTGGGCGAGGGTGACGCCCTGTCCAAGATATTCATCGGCCGCATCAACGTAGGCAGAAAGGAATTTTTCGTAACTGATCTGAAATTCCGAATCGCCCATCTTGCCCATGGCCGACATCCCTTCACAAAGGCCATTGAGTTCCCCGGTCAAGGGGTCTCGTCCGAATTTACCGCCCGCCGGATCCTGTGAATTCTTATCAACTGCACGAAACGCCAGAGCCAGGCTGTTGGCGACGCCTGCGTGCCCGGAGACATGGAACAGCCAGACTGGATGTTCCACCGAGACAGCATCTAATTCATTGCGTGTCGGGAAGCGCTTCTCCTCAAGTTCTGCCGGGTTGATCATGGCCCCGACGACCCAGTCACCGGGTTTAGTGACGCGGGCTTTTTGGCGCAGTTGTTCAAGCACCTCAGCGATATTGGAACAAGCACCCAGTGGAGGAGGAGAAAGGTCGACGCGATGCAGTTTTAAGAATCCCGAGTCGGGAAAGTGGCCATGAGGATCAATAAAGCCGGGTATTACCGTCTGGCCGTCTAGGTTGACCTCTTCGGCATGGGTGGCGATCGCTCGACATTCGGCCTCCCTCCCCACTACTTTGATTCTGCCGCCCTCAATCAGAACGCTGTCCGCCGATGAGGAATCCTCATCCATGGTAAGGAAATTGCCGTTATAGAGCAGACGCTGAGACATGGCGGTTGTACTCGCAATGAGTTTTGAGAGATTATGTCACCTCGTAACGGGGGTGGGTATGTGAGCCAGATCGTCGATACATTTTTGCATCAGGTTAAAGAGTGGGAACATGTCTGGATTCCCATGCCGGACGGAGTTCGTCTTTCCGCACGAATCTGGCTGCCGGAAGATGCTGAGTCCTCGCCGGTACCTGCCATCCTGGAATACATCCCTTACCGCAAACGTGATGGCACTCGGGTGCGTGATGACTGTCGGCATCGTTACTGGGCCGGACATGGCTACGCGTCGATTCGATTGGATATCCGGGGCACCGGAGACTCAGAGGGTCTCATCACAGACGAATACGCCCTCATCGAACAGGATGATTGTGTTGCAGCGATTGCCTGGATTGCTGAGCAGGACTGGTGTTCGGGCCGTGTGGGCATGACCGGGATCTCATGGGGCGGTTTCAATGCTTTGCAGGTGGCTGCGCGGCGCCCGCCCGAACTCAAGGCTGTTATCACCCACTGCTCTACCGACGATCGCTACGCGGATGACGTGCACTGGATGGGGGGATGTCTGCTGACCGATGGGTTCTTCTGGGGCTCGGGCTTTTTCCACTTTATGTCCAAGCCGCCGGACCCTGAAATTGTCGGTCCGTCATGGAGAAAGACATGGCTCGAGCGCCTTGAGCACTGGCAGCCTCCCGCTTCTCAGATCTGGATGCAACACCAGCGTCGAGACGCCTACTGGCAGCATGGTTCTGTCTGTGAGAACTACGAAGATATTGAATGTGCAGTTTATGCCGTTGGGGGGTGGGAAGATGGTTATTCCAATGCTGTGCCGCGTATGCTGGCAAATCTTTCCTGTCCCACCAAAGGCCTTATCGGGCCGTGGGGACATAAATATCCTGAGCAGGGCATACCCGGACCGGCCATCGGATTTCTGCAGCACTCACTTCGGTGGTGGGATTACTGGCTGAAGGATATCAACACGGGCATTATGGAAGAGCCGACCTATACGGTGTTCCTACAGGAGTATGTTGCTCCAGATGCCTGTCTGGACTCGGTCCCCGGCAAATGGATTGCTGAGCCTTCCTGGCCTTCTCCCAGAATTGAATCCCAGGAAGTTTTTCTGAATGCATCGGGTTTGTCAGAAAAGGCTGAGAAGACGGTTTCCCTTGTCCACACGTCTTCCCAAGCCCTCGGTTCCACGGGCGGCAGTTGGTGTCCGTATGGTTTGGGAGGGGTCAGTCCTGATCTTGCCGTGGATCAGCAGGAAGACGACGGCCGATCGCTGGTATGGGATTCAGAGCCTTTGACGGATGACCTTGTCGTGGTGGGGGCTCCGAAAGCACATCTGCGCCTCGGCGTGGATCAGCCGAATGCATTTGTGGTGGTCCGACTCACCGATGTTTCCCCTGATGGTACTTCAAGGCGGGTCAGTTACGGCATGCTTAATCTTTCACGCAGATCAGGTTTTGACAAGACGGTTCCGATGGTAGCGGGCGAGCTCACTGACATCGTTATCACACTCAATGATCTGGCGCATCGATTTGCACCGGGACATCGTGTGCGGTTGGCAGTGTCGACGACTTATTGGCCGATGGTGTGGCCATCTGCGCATCCCGTCAGCCTGACCCTGGCTGCTGGTGCCAGTCGCTTGACGCTGCCTGTGCGCCCCTTGTCGCTGGATAATGAGGCTGAGCCCGTGTTTGATCCGGTGGAGATGGCGCCGCCGGGGAGAACCAGCACAATTGCCCCGCCTGATGCTGCACGAACCATACATCGTGATCTCAAAAGCGGAAGATGGCGCGAAAACCTGATTGAGGATCATGGGCGCTTTCATATTCACGATATTGATCTTAATGTGGCGCACAGCACCCACTGCGACTTCGAGATCGTAGAAAACGATCCCCTTACTGCGGAGGCCAGATGGGTTTGGCGTTCCGAGCTGGAGCGAGCAGACTGGCATGTTGAGATAGAGACCACCACGCGCTTGAGGGCAGATGCCTCGGATTTCATCATCGACACGGATATCGATGCCAAAGAGGACGGCAAGCCGATTTTTACCAGGGCTTGGCGTGATCGGATTCCGCGGGATGGTTTGTGAGGAAGCAGTCGAGCAGGAGAGGGTTCATGAGAACAAATACAAAGCTCACTTAACACCAATAAAAATCAAGACCAAGGCTTAAAGAGAAGAGGATATGAAAACAAGAACGAACTTCCCTCATAAGATCGCCATCAGGGATCCCGAATTTATCCCGTTATCGGATGGGACGCGTCTGGCGGTCAGGATATGGCTGCCGGTGGATGCCGAGGAGCGCCCGGTACCGGCAATTCTGGAATACCTGCCTTATCGGCGCAAAGACGGAACCGCTGATCGTGACGCTTCGACACACCCTTATTTTGCCGGTCATGGTTACGCGTCAGTCAGGGTGGATATGCGTGGTTCGGGAGACTCAGAGGGCGTGCTCTTGGGCGAGTATTTAAAGCAGGAACAAGACGATGCGTTGGAGATTATCGACTGGATCACTGCGCAGCCCTGGTGCAGCGGTCAGGTCGGCATGATTGGTATCTCCTGGGGCGGATTCAATGGATTGCAGATTGCGGCAAGACGCCCGCCAGCGTTGAAAGCGATCGTTTCAATTTGTTCAACCGATGATCGCTATGCGGATGACATCCATTACATGGGCGGTTGTCTTTTAAATGACAACGCGGCCTGGAATGGCTACATGTTTTCCATCAATACCACCCCGCCTGATCCCAGTGTCCTCGGTGAGCGGTGGTATGACGTCTGGATGGATCGCGTTAAGGGCAGCGGGCTCTGGCTTGAAGACTGGATGCGGCATCAGCATCGGGATGCGTTTTATAAGCACGGTTCGGTTTGTGAAAACTATGACCAGATCCAGGCCGCGGTATACGCGGTGGGCGGCTGGGCAGATGGCTATTCCAATGCTGTGTTCAGAATGCTGGAGAACCTGAAAGCGCCTGCGAAGGGGCTTGTGGGTCCTTGGGCCCATAAGTATCCCCATTTTGCCGAGCCGGGTCCGGCAATCGGGTTTTTGCAGGAGTGTCTGCGCTGGTGGGATTACTGGCTGAAAGATATAGATACAGGCGTGATGGATGAACCCCAGTTACGTTGCTGGATCGAGGACCCTGTTCCTCCAAGGACCTACTACAAAGAACGCCCCGGACGTTGGGTAGCTGAGCCCTCTTGGCCTTCGCCGAATATTGAAGACAAAAAGTTCTATCTCAATGCCGATGGACTTGGTGAAAAGGCCGGAGGCCCGCAGTCTCTGCCCATTAACTCCCCAATGACGGTTGGAGCCATGGCGGGACAGTGGTGTCCGCATGGATTGGATCCGGACCTACCCGGAGACCAGCGGGCAGAGGCAGGCGGCTCCCTGGTCTTTGATTCGACACCCTTGGATAGTCCGATTGATGTCCTTGGGGCGCCGCGGGTATTGGTGAAGGTTACGAGCGACAAGCCCGTTGCGAATCTTGCGGTGGTTCTCTCGGAGGTACTCGAGGATGGCGGCGTGACCCGGGTAAGTTATGGATTGCTGAACCTCACTCATCGAGACAGTCATGAGTCACCCGAGCCGCTTGAACCGGGCAAAGCGTACGAAGTAGAGATTCAGTTATGTGAGGCGGGCCATCGGTTTTCACCCGGCAATAAGATAAGAGTGGCGCTATCGACGTCATACTGGCCCATCGCCTGGCCTGCGCCCGAGAAGCCCACGATCACCCTAACCTCGGGAACTGGCGCGCTAATGCTCCCCGTCAGATCGGAATGTTCGGCAGATGCCGAGTTGCATGAATTCCAAGAGGCGGAGGGTGCAGCGCCTTTAAGAAAAACCATCAGCCGCGATTCAGATTATCAGTGGGAGGTGACAACCGATATGAAGAGCGGCGTGCTGACGGAGCACCAGTGGTTTGATGAGGGCCGCGTGACCTATGATGATCATGATGGATGGACTGTGGAGTCCACACATGATGAGTATCGTTCGATCCATCCGGATGATCCCTTAAGCGCAAAACTCGACATCACCTGGACCGAGCATTTTGAAAGGGCGGATTGGGCGGTTTCTTCGGTCACTCACACTCTGGTGACGTCAACCGAAACCGAGATTAAGGTGGAAGCGGATCTGGAAGTCAGAATGAATGCCGAGGTTGTACATGAGCGTGCCTGGCGGCTCGCCTTTCCACGGCAATTGCTTTAACTGGAGAAGCCCGTTTTGCGGGTTCAGAAATGCGCCAAGAGTCGGAGTTTTGTCACAGATACCCGTTTGTTGAGTATGGTTATCGTCAGCACCTTTTGGGAAAGCTTTGATTGCCGTATGATCAAGCGGACGTAAAAAAGTGATTTTCAACAAGAGGAGGAGTCTTTATGGAGTCATTTAAACAAACACGCAGAAGTTTTCTGCAAACGCTGGCGTACACCGGCGCAGCAGGGTTGACAGGGGCCTTCCCTGGGATGGTCTACTCTGCCAGCGGTAAGACGCTGACCGTCAGGTTTGATCGGGAGATGGAGAGCCTCGACCCCGGTTATTACGTTGGAGGGCATCCGCCTAATGACGTCAACTGGTGCATCATGCCGTCGCTGGCAAATTATGGCGCCGAGTCTGGCTGGGTACCTTCGATGCATGTCGAAAGTATCGAAGTTAGGGACGCGACCCATATCGATTTCACGCTCAAGCAGGGACTGCAGTGGAGCGGGGGTTTCGGTGAAGTAACAGCAGAAGACGTCGCTTACTCTTACGACCGCATGCTCGAGAGCGAGTGGAAAGGAGACTACGTCGCATACGATCATACGGACGTAAAAGACCGATACAGCGGGACGATCGTTCTCAACCAGCCCTTTGCACCGTTCATGTCCGCGACCTTGGCCTCGGGGACTGGAATTATCAACTGCAAGAAGGCTCTGGAGGGCGCTGGTGGCAAGTACACGCTTGAAGTGCCGGCCACCTGTGGTCCTTATGTCATTTCAGAGCATAAGCAGGGTCAGCATCTTAAGTTGCGACCCAATCCCGACTGGAATGGCCCAAAGCCGGCTTTTGCGAACATTGACTGCATTTTCGTTACCGAAGATCAGGCCGGCGCATTGGCGTTTGAGGCGGGAGAGTTGGACTGCGCCAAGATCACCTCTAACTCTTATTCCCGGTATCTCAAGGAAACCCCGCCGAATTCAGCACTGACCGTGGCCGGGGCCTTGCAGTACATGTGGATGGGAATGAATACCGATCATCCAAAGTTGCAAGATCCCAGGGTGCGAAGAGCGATTCAGTACGCGGTGGACCAGGACTCGATCATCCAGGGTGCCTATTCGGGAACGGCCGAGCCATCTTTCGGTGTCGTTTGTCCGGGCCTTGTAGGCCGACGAACTTCGGCTGGCTACTCGTACGATCCAGCCAAAGCCAAAGCACTGCTCGCAGAAGCTGGGGTGTCTGGTCTGGAGCTCACTTTGAGAACGCTGAATAATCAGGAGCGCGTCTTATCGGCACAGATTATTCAGGCCAACCTCGCAGCGATCGGCATCAAGACTGAGATCATCCCGCTGGATTCAGGGCCGTTTTGGGAAATGGGCCAGGAAAGCAAAGGTGATACCTGGAAAGACCTCGAACTGTGGATCATGCGCTATGGATCCGGGCCGGACCCCTATGAACCGTTCCAATGGTTCGTTCGGGACCAGGTTGGTGTCTGGAACTGGGAACGTTGGTCTTCAGATGAGTTTGAGGATCTGTTTGCCAAACTCGTTGCGGAGACGGTGCCCGATAAACGGGCCGCGATTGCTATCCGGATGCAGGAAATCATGGAGGAGTCAGGAGGTTACGTCTGGTTGACCCATGAGCCTGAGGTATTCATTCACCGTGCGGATATCTCTACGCGATTCGCACCATCGGGTGAGATGCTTCTGCCTTATTTCGGCTGATATCAACAGTCTGGCGCCCAGTTGTCGTTCTGATTCTCGGAGGAAGAACGGCGGCTGGGTCAGCCGGTTGATTTATTTCCAGCAACATCACGCCCCAAGCGCGTCCATAACGGGCATGATCGGGCGCGGGGCGGGTCGTATCCGAAACGCCATGTGTGGATAGTCGGGCTCTTGCTTGCTGCTCACACCTGTTCTTGATGCCGACCGATTTGGTCGGTACGTCTCGGTAATCAACAGCCTGTTGTTTCAACAATAAAAGCTCAATGTAAAGATGCTGCTCTACATCATCAGGAGATTGGCCTTATCCGTCGTCATCGTGTTTCTGGCGGTGTTGGCACTTTTTCTGATGCTGCATTCGATCCCGGGCGATCCGGCAAGTATTGCCCTGGGGCCGCGGGCGACTCTGGAAGTTCAGGCGGCCTACCGGGCAAAGATGCATCTCGATGAGCCGCTGTACTACCAGTTTGCGATTTTTGTTGGCTCGGTGTTCCAGGGTGATCTTGGCAGCGATGTCTTTTCCAACCGCAGCGTAGCCTTGACGCTTTCGGAGCAACTGCCCCATACGATTTCTCTCGCCCTGGCGGCTATCGGCTGGTCGGCGCTGCTGGGTATTCCGTTGGGGTGCCTGTCGGCTATCCGCCCCAACAGTCTTGCAGACCGTGTGACGGGTATCTTCTCGGTTGGCACGATTGCTGTGCCGTCTTTCCTGGTCTCGATATGGGCGATTTTGATTTTTTCAATCGCGTTGGGCTGGTTTCCGGTTCTGGGCGCCGGAGACGAGGACGATATTTCTGATCGCTTGTATCACCTTGTTCTCCCCGCTTTTGCCGTGGGGTTGGGCTGGGTGGGGTATCTCGCCCGTATGGTTCGTGCCACGATGCTTGAAGTCATGGGGGAGAATTACATTCGCTCGGCCCGGGCGTTTGGTTTGTCACCGAAGACAGTCGTCTTTCGATATGCATTGAAAGTCGCCATTCTGCCGACAATCACACTCATTGGCGTGGGTTTTGGCGGCCTTCTTTCCGGAACGGTGTTCGCGGAAATCATTTTCTCGCGCCCCGGGGTAGGAAAAATCATTTACGACATGGTGCTCGCCCGCAATTTCCCCGTGGTGCAAGGAGCGGTGCTGGTGACCATCGCCATGTATGTATTTGTCACGCTAATCGCTGATCTTCTGGTTGCATGGTTTGATCCTCGGGTGCGCGAGTCCCTTTAAAGTCATGCCAGAAACGAAAACAGAAAGACCTTCTGTGAGCGTGACGACTCCTCGGCACAGTGTGGGTCGCGAACGCTTGAGGCTTTTTCTCCGAAACCCAATGGGGATGTTCGGATTTATTCTGGTGTCGCTTTTCTTTATCGCCGCCATTTTTGCTCCGATGTTGGCTACCCATGATCCGCTTGCGCTGGATATTCCCAATCGACTCTCGGGCCCCACGTTGGAGCACTGGGCGGGGACTGATCAATTGGGCCGCGATACTTTCTCCCGAGTGCTCTATGGTGGGAGGGTCGCGCTTCAGGTGGCAGCCATTGGAGTCTCAATTTCCCTGATTCTGGGATTGGGTCTGGGCATGCTTGCGGGGTATGGACCGAGATGGCTGGACAATATCCTGCTGCTGCTGTTCGACTCCATTCGCTCTTTCCCCACAATTGTCTTGGCCCTGGCTGCGGTTGCGCTTCTGGGCCCAAGCCTGCACCTTGTGCTGGCGATCGTGATTGTGACGTCTATCCCGAGTTACGCCCGGCTTGCACGAACCAGTACGATGGCGCTGAAGAATACTGATTTTGTGCT
>CETU01013144.1_pt1 | contig 10799 bp, 7 predicted proteins | sample 356531 | NCBI WGS metagenome assembly CETU01 (sample SAMEA2623488, study PRJEB7988) | marine metagenome | isolation source: saline water (ENVO:00002010), including
TTTAAAATCATTTTTAATAATTCTGTTACTTTTATTTTTTCAGAATGATTATTTATATTTGAAATAATTGGAACATTATAATAATTAAGGGCATTATAATCAGCTTCTATAGATTTTGCATTTGAATCTAACAAATATTTTTTATTATTATTTTTAAATATAGCAAGTGGAATTATTTCATTTATCTCAATAAGTATTGTTGATGGTAATAGAGTATATATTTTTGAAGAATGTATGTAATCATTTTTATTAATTTTTGATTTAAGTTTTTTTAAATCAAGATCTAAAATATTATGGTTTATCTTATTGTTTATTAATTTATATATAGTTTCATCTTTTACAAAATTATTGCCTTTAATATTTATTTTTTTAATTTCAAAATAATCAGTTTTTACTACATATTGATTAATACTTTTAACTAATAGTAATGATATACTTATATATAATATTATAATTGATGTTTTTTTAATTTTATTCATTTTATTGACATCTCTTGATTAATTTTAATTGAAATTTTATTTATATTACCTGCACCCATACAGATAATCATATCATTGTTTTTTACTATTTTTTTTATTTGGTGAGGGATGTCATTGACTTCTTTAATGTAAAGAACTTTACTTGTTTTTTTATTTAGTTCATTTATAATTAAATCACTTGTTACATCTGGAATTTTTTCTTCTCTTGCTGCATATATATCTGTAATAATAATTATATCAGCAATAGATAATGATTCAGCAAACTCTTTATAAAAATTCTTTGTTCTTGAAAATAAATGAGGCTGAAATACAGCTATTATTCTTTTTTCCCAGCCAGATTTAGCTGCATTTAGAGTTGCTGCAACTTCAATTGGATGATGAGCATAGTCATCTACAATCATAATCCCATTGTTTTTGTTTTGGTGTGATATTTCAAATCTTCTTTTTACTCCAGTATATTTTTCTAACCCTAATTTAATAACTTCTAATGAGACGTTTAATTCAAGGCAGATTGTTGCTGCTGCTAAGGCATTATAAACATTATGAATTCCTGGTGAATTAAGATTGATTTCGATACTATCGTTTTCATTTTGTATAAGTTTAAAGCTTGAATAATTTTTTGAAAAAATGATATTCTTAGCCATAATTTCTGATTTATTTTTAATTCCAAAACTTTTTTTCTGTTTATTTATTTTATTCACTATAGTATTTAAATTTTTACAATCATTATTTATAATAATTTTTCCATAAAAAGGAATAGAGTTAGTGAAATCTAAAAATGTATTTTTTAGACTTTTAAAATCTTTATAGCAGTCAATATGTTCAAAATCAAGATTGTTAATTATTGAAAATGTTGGTTTTAATGATAAAAAACTCTTATCAAACTCATCAGCTTCAACTACAATTATATCACCTGAACCAGATATATTATTACTTTCAAACTTATTAACAATACCTCCAATTATAAGTGTTGGGTCCAACTCTGCTTCATGTAGTATGCTACCCACCATTGAAGATGTAGTAGTTTTTCCATGAGTGCCCGATACAGCAATACTTATTTTTTTTACATTTATTAATTCTCCTAACAATTCAGCTCTTTTAATTATTGGTATATTTCTTTTATATCCTTCTTTTATTTCTGGATTATCTTTTTTTATTGCTGATGAATAAACAATTAAGTCACATTTTTTAATGTTATCTTTATCATGTTTGTTGAAAATCTTCAAACCACATTTTTTTAAATGTTTTATTCTTTCAGATTCATTAATATCTGAACCTGATATAATAAATCCATGATTAAATAATAATTCAGCCATCCCACTCATTCCTATTCCACCAATACCTATAAAATGTAAGTGGTTTGTATTTTTAAATAATTCTTTCATATCATATGCTCAATTATTTTATCTGTAATAACTTTTGTTGAATCTTTTTTTGAAATTTTTGTTGAATTTTTTTCTAGTTTTTTAATTTCGCTTTCATTTTTAAAAAGTTGTTTTACTAATTCTAATAATTTGTGAGATTTAAGTTCATTTTGATAAATTATTTTACAAGCATTTTGATTTTGTAAATATTCAGCATTTATTTTTTGATGATTCTCAGCAGCTTGAGGAAAAGGTATTAAAATTATAGCTTTTTTCATTATGCATAGTTCACTTATTGCTAATGCTCCAGCTCTGGATATAACGATATCTGAAGCAGAGTATGCAAGTGAAATATTATCTATAAATCTTACTATTTTTATATCTGGGTTATTAACCTCATTAAAATTCTCAATATTTTTTTCTCCACATTGTAATAATATTTGATAACCTTGACTGATATAATTTTTATAGTTTTTTAGAAAGTAGTCATTAATTGGTTTTGCTCCCTGGCTTCCACCAATAATGAAAAGTAATTTTTTTGTTGGATTAAAATTGAGTTTATTTTTTGATAATTTTTTATCTAGAATAATTAAATCTTCTCTCACTGGGTTGCCTGAAAAAATACATTTATCCTTATTTAAATGCTTTGACGCATTTTTATATCCTAAAAAAATATTATCGATTTTATTATGTAAAGTTCTAGTAATTAAACCTGGAATAGAATTTTGATCTTGAATAAAAGTTGGAATTTTTAATGTAATACCAGCTATTAGTGGTAATCCAGAACAATATCCACCAGTTCCAACAATAGCTTTAGGTTTATACTTTAAGATTAAAAATACTGATTTTATATATGATATTATAAATTTTATAGGAAAGGTGAGGTTTTTTAAAATTGATTTTATATTCAAATTTCTTTGGATTCCAGATATATTTAATAAAAAGTGTTTTAGATTATGTTGATTAAAATATTTTTTTTCAATACCATTTTTAGAACCAATATAAAATACATTTATACCACGTTCTTCTAATGTTTTACCTATAGCTACAGCTGGGAAAAGATGCCCCCCAGTGCCTCCTCCTGCAATAAATATGGTTTTATTATTTTTATTCATACGTTTTATATTTATATATATTAGTGTATTGTGATATATTTACTAAAATTCCTATCGATATTAAAGAGAATAGAGTATGTGATCCTCCATAGCTTATAAATGGTATTGGTAGCCCAGTTGTAGGTAGAAGTCCTACTACATAAGTAGCATTTATTAAAAAATAATATAAAATATTAATTGTTATTCCTAGAGCAAGCATAGAACTGAAAATATCTGGGGAAGTTTTGCAGATACGTATTCCATAATAATATATTCCTAAAAAGAGTATGAATATTATTAGGATACCTATAAAACCAAATTCTTCTCCTATTATAGGTAATATGAAATCTGTATGCACTTCAGGCATGAATCCATCTTTTATAATGCTATTGCCGAATCCTGCTCCTATTAATCCACCATTTCCAAGAGCTTGTAGTGAGTTTTCTAATTGCCAATTACCTTTTCCATGAAGCCACTCAAATAATCTTTTAAATTGGTATGGTGTAGTAAAAATTTTATAAATAATTCCAGTAGATGATATAATCCCGCATATAGCTATATATTTAATTTTTAATCCAGCTATTAATAACATTGTTAATATAATTAAAGATATTGCTATTGTAGTACTTAAGTCAGGCTGGAATAAAATGAGCAATAGTGAAATTGCAACGTATGGAATAAAATTTTTAATAATAACTTGAATGTTATTTATATCTTTTTTATTGCTCTCGATAAAATTAGCTGTAAAAATAATTAAAGAAATTTTTGCAAAGTCTGATGTAGTAAATAAATTTTGGCCAGCAACAATTAGAAATCTATTTGTTGAACTTCCATCACTGAAAAAATAAGCACTTAGTAATATAAACCAAGATAGTACTAATATTGATTTTGAATATTTTTTTAATAATTTAAAATCTAGATTATACATAACAATAAAAGCACTTAAGCCAATTATCAATCTTATTATATGCTTATTTAAGAAAAATGCATATTCATTGAATTTATTATATGCTATTGTGCTACTTGCACTATATAGCATAGTAATACCAATTACTATAATTATCATTATAATATAGACAATTGGATTATCATATATTGTTTTATTAGTTTTCATAAATTTTATGCATAATATTCTTTAACTATTTCTTTAAATTTATTTCCTCTTTCTTCAAAGTTTTTAAATTGGTCGTAGCTTTTAAATGCAGGTGAAAGTAAAACGACATCATCATTTTTAGCAATTTTAATAGAGTTTTTAACTGCATCCTCAAACAGTTTATAATAGCTAGTAGGCTTTATTTTTTTTAGCATTGAATGTAAGGTTGGTCCTACATGGCCATAACAAATAACGCTTATGATATTTTTTCTGTTTATATTTTTAGTAATTATTTTTTCATCAATTTTATCACTTGAATATCCACCTAGTATTATGATTATATTTTTTTTAAAACTATCTATGGCGCAAATAGTAGAAAATATATTTGTACCTTTTGAATCATTTATATAAGTTGTTTCACAATTTAAATTTATTTTTTCCATTCTATGCATTAAAGGTTCAAAGTTTTTTAGTGAGCTTGAAACCATTTCATCACTAATATTAAATTTTTTTGCTATCATTATTGATGCAAGGATATTATATAAATTATGCTTCCCAATCAGCTTGGTATGATTTTGATTAATTAATAATTTATTTTTCGAAGTGTAAATTTTTTCATTATTGATATAATAATTTGAATTTTTATTTTTTATTGAGAAAGAAGAAACATCTTCCATTTTCTTAAAATATTTGTTTAGCTTTTCATCATCACGATTGTAGATAATATCATGTCTGTTAGTTATATTTTTAATAATATTTAATTTTGTATTAAAATAATCATTTTTATCTTTATATCTCTCCAAATGATCTTCTGTAATATTTGTTATACAGCATACATTAGGTTTAAATAAAAAAATTTTTTCCAATTGGAAACTGCTTACCTCTAGTATATGAAAAACATTTTTTAATTTATTTTTAAGTTCATTTAATACATTGCTTGAAAATGAAATTCCTATATTCCCACCAATTAGAGTATTTTTATGTTTTTTTAAAAAAATATGATTTATTATTTCAACAACTGTAGATTTTCCGTTTGATCCTGTCACTGCAATTAAAGGGCTATTAGTAAAATATGATGCGAATTCAATTTCACTAACTATGGGAATTCCCAAGGAATAAATTTTTTCAATAAATTTATTTTTTGGGTTAATACCGGGGCTAATAATTATTAAATCTGATTTCAAGCATTTTTTTGTATGCTCACCAACTTCAAATTTAATGTTTAAATCTTGTAATTCTTTTTTGAATTTACTTGTAATATTTTTACTACTAACAAAAACTTGGGCTTTTAAATATTGAGAAAGCTTCGCTGCTCCTATACCACTAATTCCTAACCCTATTATGGTTATCTTTTTGTTTGATATATTATCAATAATATTTTTTATTTTTTTAATCATTGTATTTTAAATGTGGTTAGTGAGAATAATGCTAAGATTACTCCAATAATCCATAGTCTTATAACTACATGAGTCTCAGGCCATCCACTAAGCTCTAAGTGATGATGAAGCGGGGCCATTTTAAAAAATCTTTTCCCAGTTCCTGTTTTTATTTTTGTATATTTGAAGTATAAAACTTGAATTATGACTGACGCTGATTCAATTACAAAAATTCCTCCAATAATTATTAATAAAATTTCTTTTTTTAATAATATAGCTAGTGTTCCCAAGGCTGATCCAAGTGATAGAGAACCTACATCTCCCATAAATATTTTTGCTGGATGTGCATTGAACCATAAAAAACCTATACATGCTCCAATTAATGATAATGAAAAAATGAATAGTTCTCCAATTTGTGGAATATATATTATATTTAAATAGTTGCTAAAATCTATTCTTCCTGAAGCATACGCTATAGCACCAAAAACTAAGGTAGAAATTGCTGTTAATCCTGTAGCTAAACCATCCAATCCATCAGTTAAATTAACTGCATTAGATGTTGCTGTGATGATAATTAATATTAATGGAATATAAAAAATATTTAAATCAAAAAATCCATTAGCTATAAAGGGAATTGAAATTGATGATTTAGGTATGTTTTGTAGCGTATTGTCAAGATTTACTATATAGTAATTTATATTTGAGTTAAAAATCATATAGTATATAAATATTCCTAGTATAAATTGCCCTAACAGTTTATATCTTGCTATAAGACCTTTTTTGTAGTTTTTTATTTTTAAATAATCATCAATGTATCCAATTATTGCCATCCAAATAGTTGAAACTAGAATTGTTATAATAAATAAATTATCTAATTTCGCCCAGAGGATCGTGGGAAGGATAATTGATAATATTATAATTATCCCTCCCATTGTTGGTGTACCTTTTTTTGTTTGGTGAGATTCAGGCCCATTTTTTCTGATTGTCTCACTAAAATTGTGAGAGACTAGTGTGCGGATTATTTTAGGCCCGATGAGGAAAGAAAAAATTAATGCAGTAATAGCTGATCCTGCAGCTCTAAATGATTGAGAAGATATTAGATTATATCCATTAAAATCTGTTAGATTTTGTATTAGAAATTCATGTAAATAATAAATCATAAATTTTCAATTATTTTATTTAAATGCATACTTCGTGATCCTTTAATGTAAATTGTGTCTTTAGAATTAAAGTTTTGGTTTATATAATTAATTAGTGAATTATAGCTATTGTAATGATTGGTTGTAATCTTACTATTTTTAATATTACTGGATGTTATTTTAGAGAGATTTCCAAAAGTTAATAATATATTAATTTTTGAACCATCTATTTTTTTTGCTATTAATTTATGCTCATGAATTTCACTTTCACCCAACTCAAGCATATCGCCAAATATAAAAATTTTTTTTCCTTTGTTATCCCAATTGTTTAATCTGTTAATTCCTAAAATTACCGATGATGGATTTGCGTTATATGAATCATCAATAAATTCTAATCCATTTTTATATATAATTTTTCCTCTTCCATTAGGTAAATTGAATGTTTTTATATTGTTATTAATTGAATTGAAATCTATTTTGAAATATTCAGCAATAACAAAACATGAAGATATAATATCTTTAAGATGCTTTAAATGGTTTGGTATATCATATGCTGATTTATCGTTTGTATTAAATTCAACGATTTTACAACTATTTTTAATAGACTCCATTTTATTGACTTTATTATTAATAAAAGCTACTCCGCTTCTCTGTAAATTATTATAAATTGCAAATTTCGTTTGAATTAACTCATTTAAATTTTTGTAATTACCTATGTGAGCATCTGATATATTTGTTATTAATGAATAATCTGGTTGAACTATTTTACATAGTACATCTATTTCATTTGGTTTGTTTGCTCCATATTCTAAGATGCAGTAATCATCATCTACGCTTGAGTTTAAAAAAGATAAAGGCAACCCTAATAAACTATTGTAATTACCTACGTTTTTTGAACAATTATACTTACTCGTTAAAATTTTATATAGCAACTCTTTTGTAGTTGTTTTCCCATTTGACCCTGTAATTCCTATAATTTTAGAATGGGTTATTTTTTTCCATCCAGATGCTAGAGAATTTATTATTTGTAAATTTGAACTCGTATTTATTATTCTCTTATCTTTAGTATTGTTTTCACTAAAACATAATAATGCTCCAGAATCTAAGGCATTTTGAATAAAATTATGGCCATCATACTTTTTTCCTTTTATTGGAATGTATATATCGTCTCTTTCTATTATTCTTGAATCAATGGATATTGAATTTATTCTATCAATTTTATTGTTAATAAATAACTGATTAAACATATTTATAAAATTTTTTTTATCATTTATTTCAACTCTCATTTATATAATCTCTAATTATTTTAATATCTGAATGAGGTATGCGTTTATCTCTAACAATTTGGAATTCTTCAATTCCTTTACCTAAAATTAAAAAAATAGAATTTTTATTAGTTCTAATAGCTTCTTGAATAGCTGTTTTTCTATTTTTTATTATTTTGTAATTATTTTTTCTAAATCCATTTTTGATATCTTCAATAATTTTATCAGGGTCTTCATTTCTTGGATTATCATTTGTTATATAAATAAAGTCTGAGTATTTTTCTGAAATAGATGCCATAATTGGCCTTTTTGAATTGTCTCGATTTCCTCCACATCCAAAAATAGTTATAATTTTTTTATTTTTTTTAAATTCATGGATTGTTTTAAAAATATTTTCATAAGCATCTGGTGAATGAGCATAATCAATTATAGCTATACTATTGCTTGATGGAATGTTATATTTTTCTAATCTTCCTGGAACATTTTTAAAGCTATCTATTGCTTGTAAAATTATTTTCATATCAATGCCAATTTTTATGCAGCATGAAATTGAAGCTAGTATGTTATACAAGTTGAACTTTCCTATTAGATGTGTTTTAAGTTTAAATTCTGTATTTTTATATTTAACAATTGCATTAGAACAATTAATGTTCAATGTGTAATTAGTAATCATTAGGTCAGATTTCTTTTTGAATCCGTAAGTAAAATATTTGCATGATATGTTTTTAATAATTTTTTTACTATAAATATCATCATTATTAATAATTGCTGTACCATTTTTATTTAAATTTTTAAATAATTTTAATTTTGCATTAAAATAATTTTCTATGTTCTGATGAAAGTCAAGATGATCTGTTCCTAAGTTTGTAAAAATTGCATATTTAACATTAACGTCGTCAACTCTGCTCATTTCTAAAGCATGGGAAGATATTTCCATGGGTACATAATTGCAGCCACCATCCTTAATAGTTTTTAAAATCTGTTGTAATTCAATAGACTCTGGAGTTGTGAAACCTGTAGAAACTATCCCACTAGATGATATAAAGCCTAAAGTTCCTAAAGAGCTTGAAGATAAATTGTTATATTTCAATATATAATCTATAATTTGAGTTGTAGTTGTTTTACCATTTGTTCCAGTTATACCTACTATATCTAACTCATTTGAAGGATTTTGATAGAAATTAGCTGCAATTTTTGACATAACTTTTCTTGGGTTTTCAACTTGTATAATTGGCACTTCATCTGTTGAAGGAGCCCTTCCATTTGCAACTATAGCTGTTGCTCCGCTTTTTATAGCGCTAAATATAAAATCATGGCCATCACTTTCTTCTCCTGAAATAGCTATGAAAAGAGTTCCTTTTTTTACTTTCCTTGAATCATGCGTTATGCTTGATATATCTCTATTATCATGCGTTCCATTAAAAGGAATGTTTTTTAATATTTCATTTAATTTCATTTAAATATCTAGTTTAATTTTGCACATTTGGTTATTGTCAATTTTTTCACCTGGCTTTATTGATTGCCAAACAACTCTTCCAATAAGATCTTCAGATACTATAGTCATTCCAACTGAATTTGCAATTCTAAGAGCTTCTCTTAAAGATTTACCCTTTAAATTGGGTGCGATGTTATTTTCTTTATAAGATTTATTATATTTGATTATTGATAAATCATTTTCTTTTTTTATTTTTTTATTAGAAGATAGAAGGACCGATTTATCATCTTTAAAATTATTATTTATGATTATTTTTTTAATAATTTCTTTGCAAATTGGAACTGCTGATTCGTTTGCCCAGTGGTAGCCATAATCAGGGCTGTCTACTGAAACTACAATTACATATTCAGGATTATCTGATGGGAAAATTGAAGCAAATGAAGCAACAAAATTAGTTGAGGAGTAGCTTCCATCTATAAATTTTTGTGCAGTTCCAGTTTTCCCTGCTATTTTATAACCATCTAAGTTGATTTTTTCAGCTGTTCCATAATCTACTACTTTTTCCATTGCATCAATTAGTAGGGAAGCTGTTTTTTCAGTGATTACTTTTCTTATAACATGAGGTTTTTTTCTATATAATATTTCATCGTATGCTTCAATTTCTTTAATTATATTTGGTTTTAATAAATACCCACCATTAGCAATTGAGCAATATGCAGCTGCTAATTGTATGTTTGTTATTGAAAGCTCTTGACCAATTGAAATATAATTTTTTGATGTTCTAGACCATTGATTGATATCTCTAATTTTTCCTATTGCCTCATTGTTGAATGGGAGATTGGATTTAGTTCCAAAACCAAAATTTTTACAATATTTATATAATTCTATATCACTTAATTTTTCTGAAATTTTTGATATTCCAATATTGCTAGAATATGCAAAGATATCAGCTGCTGATAGATTTCCATGTTCTTCATGGTCTCTTAATAATTTATTGTTTTCAAGCTTCATTTGTCCTTTTTCACAAAAAAATTCATCATTTAAGTTGATATTATCAGTTTCTAGCGCAGCTGCTAAGGTAATTGTTTTGAATGTTGATCCAGGCTCATATGCATCAGATATAGTTCTATTTTTGTAGTCTTCTACTTTGTAATCAAAATATCTGTTTGGATTATATGTTGGAAAAGAAGATATAGCTAAAATATCACCATTATTAGGGTTTATTATAATTCCATTAGCAGATTTAGCATTTGTATATGTTGCAATTTTACTTATTTCATTTTGTAGGATTTTTTGGTATTCTAAATCTAATGTAAGATGAATGTTGTATCCGTTGTTTTTTGTAGGCGTTTTGTTTATTTGTTCGTAGTAATTTCCTTTCATTCCTTTTTTTAGAATTGAAATTGTAGTATCCCCTGATAAAATTGCATTAAAACTCCCTTCAATTCCAGTTATCCCATTTCCAAAAATATCAGTATATCCTACGGCATGACAACCAAGATTATTATTAGGATAAAATCTTTTATTGTTTTTTTCAATTTGCAAACCATTAAA
>CETU01090615.1_pt1 | contig 10747 bp, 4 predicted proteins | sample 356531 | NCBI WGS metagenome assembly CETU01 (sample SAMEA2623488, study PRJEB7988) | marine metagenome | isolation source: saline water (ENVO:00002010), including
GATGCTGATGTAGAAACTGATAATTATTATCTAAAATTTGTTGCTGATAATGGTGTTAGCGGAACTGGTAGTTATGAAGAGACTGTAAGACCTCATAATTTCCAAGGTACAACTGCAGATCAAACAGTAAAAAAAGGGCTAGATGTTAGTACAATGCCTCATGCTTTAATTAATAATCGTAACGGTTCATTTACTTTTACAAGGCTAGATACTTCACAAGGTAATGATAATTACTGGAAAGACAGAGAAGTAGGTGACAATGTATCCAACCCCTTCCCATCAATAGTCGATAAAAACATAACTGATTTATTCTTTCATAGAAACAGATTAGGTTTAGTGGCTGATGAACAGATAGTAATGAGTCAGCCAGGGTCATACTTTAATTTATTTATTGTATCAGCTATAACAGCTAGTGATGATAACCCAATAGACATCAGTGTATCAGATGTAAAACCAGCATTTATAAGGCACACATTACCTATAAATAAAGGTATAATGATGTTTAGTGATAATGCTCAATTTTTATTATTTACAGAATCTGATATATTTAGTCCTAAAACTGTTAGGCTAAAAAAAATAGCAAGTTATGAATGTGATACATCTTTAAAACCTTTAGATCTTGGTACATCCGTATTGTTTACATCAAGTGTTTCTGCTTTTGCTAGAGCATTTGAGGCTGTTGTAGTAGATGATGATAGTCCTGCTCAAATTATAGAACAGACTAGAGTAGTACCAGAGTTGTTACCAAAAGATATGGATATAGCAACTAATTCAAAAGCTTTAGGTATTACTAGCTATGGTAAGAGAGTTTCTAGTGGTAATTCAAACTATATATATCATTATAAATACTATAATGCTGATAATAAAAGAGAACAATCTGCTTGGTACACTTGGTTAGTAACTGGTTATCTACAGCATATGTTTTATACAAGTAGTAACTTTTTTACAGTTACCTATCATGAAGGTACTTATAAATTAGCAAGATATGAGTACATGACTGATACAACAGCTAATCGTAGTTACACAATAGATGATGGTACTAATCAAAGTCTCCCTGATGGAATTAGTACTGCAAGGTCTTTTGAAGCACATTTAGACTTTATGGTTTTACCAAATAGTATATTAGGTTCTACAAATCCAAATCAAACTACAGTAAATGTACCATACACAATTAGTGCTAATAATAGCACAAATAACTTTATTATGGTTGGTTTATCTGGTACTGACTCTTTTGGTGAACCTATTGCTGGTATGGTAAAAACAGCTGATGCCGTATCAGGTACTACTGCTACATTTAATGATGTAGTTTTAGATAGTACAACTTCTAAAATTGCTTTAGGTTATGGTTACACAAGTCAAATTGAGTTACCTACATATTATGTAAACTTAGGTCAAAATGCTTACGATGTAAATTCTGATTTACGTATATCTGCTATGAATTTTGAATTAGGTCAAGGTGGCCCTGTAGAGTTTATAGTAAAATCACCATATGAATATGTTGATGAAAATGGTGTTATTGTTAAAGATATAGACGATTATGTACAATTTGGAAATAGTATGACGGCTAATGCTAGTCAACTTAATACACACCCTACTAAATTAAGTAGCTCTTTACGATTACCAATACAACGTAAGAACGATAAATATATTTTACAAATTTATTTTAAACAACCCTTTTCTACCGCTTTAATCTCAGCAAGCTGGGATGGCATTTACAACCCAAGACGACATGTACGTAGGTAAGTATATTCAGCCTTGCACTCCAGAGTTAGCTTTGGAGGTAGGGCTGAACTTACGTTTTGAAGATAAACGTGAGGCAGAACAAACAACAGGATTACACGCACCCGCAGCTGTGTTACAAGCACATCTAAATTCTACATATTCTGTGTTTTTTAAGGTTCCCAACGGCAAGACTGCTGGAGTGGCAGGAGTAACCTCTTCACATGCAATATGGATGTTATGTACTGATGCTAGTACAGAGTATCCACATACATTTGTAAAAGAGGCTAAACGCTGGATAGCCAGCCTATCTAATCCTTATTTACACAATTATGCAGATATGCGTAATGAGCAACACATTAAATTGCTTAAACTGTTAAAGTTTAACTTCTTAAATTACACAGTATACAACAATGTACCCTTAATAGAATTTTATAAATTATGTGTACCCCAACCTTAGCTTTAGCTGGTATAAGTGGTGTTGGCTCTGCAATAGCAGATCGCCAAGCAAAGATGGCACAGTACCGAGCCCAGAAAGCAGCGGTAGATAGATCAAACTACATGGCAAGGCAGGACTATCTTAACAAGATACAAATATCTGCCTTCAAAGATCAACGAAAAGCTGATTTATTTAAATCACAATTAGAAGCCCAAGCTGCATCAGTAACAGCGATGTACAGGCAGAAAGATATTAACCAATTAGAACAATCAAGAGCTTCAACAGCAAACCAACTAAAACTACAGGAAAAAGTTGCAGAGGCTCAATTTGAAGGGCAAGAAAAATTAGCAGAATCTATACGAGCACAAGGTACAATATTAGCAAGTGGTATGTCAGCAGGACAATCTACTATGCTAACCCTTACTGATGAAGAACGTAAGTTAGGACAGATGCAAGCTGCAGTAGACGCAAGTTTATTTAATGCAAGGCAGTCATTTGGACTACAAGAATACAACACACTTCTTAGTCAGTATGCTGCAGATTCTCAAGCATACAACAACGTCATAGCTGCACCTATGGCTCCAGAGGCTTCCTTTAAGACTGTAAGACCAATTAAAATGGCAGCACCTGAAAAACCAAGTCTGTTAGGGTCGATTATGACAGGCTTTAGTGCAGGAGTAAAAACTGGATCTGGCATTGGTCATGCAAGTGGCAATGCTGATCTACCTTGGTGGAGTACAGAAAAAGGCTAATGGCAAAAGGATTTCGTAGACAAGGAGAATGGCAAACTGGCTATAGTCAGAGAAACATAGCTTCTAATGTAAAAAAACAACTACAGACAGTAAAACTTCTAGAACAAAAAATCAAAGAAGAAACTGCACAACGAGAACAAAATCGTGTAGAACAAAATCAAGAAAATCAAAGACAAACAAACAACATTCTTAGAGTATCTAATTATGAAGCACAACTAGCTGCTAACTTTAGTAATACTGTAAGAAATTTATTAACTAATACAGTACCAAGTTTAGCAAAAGATCAAATTAAGTATCAAAATGCTTTAGGTGCTGCTGCTAGAATGGAAGAAGAGTTAGAGGTAGAACCTGTACCAGAACCAGAAGATGGTTTAGATCCAGATGATCCTGCTGCTGGTAACTATGGTCTAACAGAAGGTAGAGGATTTGATGCTGTAAAAGCTGCAGGAGAGCAACAACTTGATGTCACAAAAACAGGTAATGACCTTGCAACTAAATTAGAAAATAGTAATGATCCATTTGGTAAGGAAAAAGCTAGAAAGGTAAGAGGTATTTTTTCTGGAGCATACACTTATGGATATGAAGTTAGAGATAAAGCACTTAAGGTAGAAGGTTTTAATGCTCATTTTGAAAATCAACTTAGAACAAACGATACTATTTTAAGGGATAAAAATGGAGTTGAGTTTGCTATTAATGACCCTAACTTAACTAAAGGTCAACTAGCACTAGCTGGTAACTATATATTAGGTGAATGGGTAGAAGCTAGTAAAGGTGATTTAAGTGAAATAAGCACTGATGCTTTGTTAACTAAACCAGCAATTAAAGTATTAAGAACAAATCTAAAAGAAAAGTTTACAGCTTTAGATATAGAGTTTGCTGCTAACCAAGTAGAGGGTGCAAATAACCGAATTAGAAACGCTTTAGATAATCTTCCAGGATCTGCCGATTTAGCTAATGAACTTAATAGTTATGTTAATTTAGTTAGACCACATCTTAAAGCTACCCCTAAAAGTTCTATTGGTAATCAAGCTATTGATAACTTAGAAAATTTAATAAAAGATGCTTTTGCTCGTTCAAAAGATCCAACTGAATTAGCTACGAGACTTAATGCAGCTTTAGCTGTAAAAAGTCAGACACCTGCGGGATTTAAAAGTTTAGCTGAGTTACACTCAAATAGATTTAGTCCTGTTAGTATAACACTACTTAAACAAGCAGCTGTAACAGAAGCTTACCAAAACGAAAAGAAATATCAGAACGCATTTGTAGAAAGCAGTGTTAAAAAGTATATAGAGGAACAAAGACTTTTACCTAAAGAAGAAAGGGCAACTTTAAATGAAAAAATAACTTTTGTTGGTGAGTTAATTAAAAGTAACCCACTAGCTACTAAAGAAGTTATTGACCAAACAAGTAGATTATTTGTTGATCCTGTAGATAATTATGATACTGTTAATTTATTAAAAGGTAAACTTATTAACAACGGTGGTGTCTTAACTTCAACTGATATTGTAGATCCGACTTTAGATACAGATACAGTTACAGAATTTTTAGAGGCATACCCTAAGATTAAAGTCTTAGATAAGTTGTATAATGATTCTGAAAAGAAAGATGTTACAGATGTTGAATCTTCTTTTAAACAGTTTTTAGCAAAATCAGGTAAAGCGTTTGCTATAGACAGTTATGGTAATGTTACTGATTATTCGGGTACATTTGGTATAGCTTACACTAAGTTTTTATCAACAATAAAGTATGAGGCTTATCAGATGATGGAACAAGCTGAAGCTGAAGGTAGAACAATGACTTTTGGTGAGGCATTACGTGCATCTGATGTTAATATGAGAAAAAGGTTCGATCAATTTAGAAATGATAAAAGTAGTATTTACTATATAAACAAAGATTTACGTAGTAGTGGTGGTTTTCAAAACTTATTGAAAGAGCAAAATATTTACCCATTTTTAGATAATAATAGTGTAAAAAATATTATAGCAACAGTCAAAGGTAATAACTTAAGTGCTGAAGATCAAATAACTAAAGATATAGACTTAGATGATTCTGGTAATTTTTTAAATGAGAATACATCAAGAATTTCTCAACTATTTAAAATGCCTGATTATGACTTTGCAAAGTTACAATCTAAGGCTTTTGGTCTTGAATTTAACACTACTCCTCCAGAAGGTTTAAATTTTCTTAAAAAAGTTTCATCAAATTCTGATGGTAAATTTACATTATATGATTTACAATCTAAAGGTAATACAAGTAAAAAGGTTATTGATCGTGCATTTAATGACTTTTTTGGTCTTAATCAAGTTAGTCTAACAAACGCTTGGAAAGGTATGAACTTTGAAAGTGTTATAAGAAATGAAATAACAGCTAAAGGTTTAGAGTTAGATGCAGGTGAAATACAAATAGTTGATGGGACAAAGTATAAAGGTCATATGCTTATAGGCATAACTGATCCATATGGTATAGAAAGACCAGATTATGGTGTAAACAACAGTACTAAACATACAGGTGTTGATATAGGTGTCAGTCATACAGATGGTTTTCATACCGCTATAAACATGACAAACGGTACAGTTGTTGCTAACGCTAGTCATTCAAGATTAGGTATTTATCTTGATATACAAAATGAAGATGGTGTTATTTACAGGTTTGCACACTTAAAAAACTATAACCCTAATTTAAAAATAGGTGCTCCATATAATGGTGAAATAATAGGTGAGATAGGTAATACAGGTGCAAGTACAGGAAATCATTTACATTTTGAAAAAATAGTAGACGGTAAACAAGTTAATCCTACAGAAGATCTTGGTTTACTTACTATTGGTAAAAGGTTAGAACCAACTATTGGTAATTATCCTATTACAAAAAGGATGATAGCTCGTTTAGCAGGATTTAAAAATGAAGATAACCCACTTAACGGTTTACGTATTGGTAAGGCTCTTCATAAGTATAAGAATGATCCACAGATACAAAAAGAAACATGGGATTATCTTAATCAAGTGTCTTGGAACGCAGCTATGAAGAAATCAAATGGAGATCCATATATGGCTGCACGTTATCATGTAGCATACATTCTAAGGGGTGATATGGATTTGTATAATTTACCTACAGTATATGCTTTTGCTAATAAGTATATACATAAATTAAGAACTCAAAACATTTTAGAATAATGGAAGAAAACATTGAAAATTCTCTGTCTATGGGTGGAGAAGGTGCAATTAACAATGACGATAGTGAGCAAATAGAACTACCTGATATATCTGAAGAGTTACCTAATTTATCAGATACAGGTAGCAATCAACTTGAAGCTCTAAAACAAAGTGCACAGAATGAAGGAGGAGTAGGAAAGTTTCTTCAAAACTCCTTTGAAAATATTGCTATTGATGCACGAGATGCTATTGATAATATATTTCAAGGCGATCAACTATCTAGAGAAGAAATAAGAGAAAACCGTAAAGTCGCTGCTAATGAAGGTAAGCAAAGATTTGATGAAGCACAACAAGTTATTAATGAAGCTAGAGATCCAGTGTCAGAGGGTGTTAGAGCCATAACTGGTGGATTGATAGATGCTGGAGAAAGTGTTGGTAGTTTTGCTAGTTTAAGTAAAGATACCATAGATACTGGAGTAAAAACTTTAATGGGTAAGCCTGTTAATCCAGAAGATAATCCATTTAGTGAAGAGTATCAAAATAAAAGTTACTTTGAAATACCAGATGTATATGAGCCAGAAATGCAAACCAACATAGGTAAGTTTGCTAGAGGGTTAGTTGAGTTTGGTTTTTTAACTAGATGGACAGGAGCTATAGGTGGTGCTGGTTTAGCTAAAACAGGTTTAACAAAAACACCTATGGCTAGGTCTGTAGGTGCTTATATTGCAGGTAACAAAAAACTACAGTTTTTAACTGCAGGTGCTAAAATATCTGCAGAAGGTTCTTTAGCAGAACTTATATCTGAATCATCCGAATATGGTAATATTGTTAACTTAGCAAACGAGTATGTACCTTGGTTAGTACCTGGAATTATGGAAAGGTTAGCTATTGATGAGGATGACACTGCATGGGAAGCTAGACTTAAGACTGTAACAGCAGGAGCTGGTTTAAATCATCTTGGTTACTTTTTTAGTGCTTTAATTAGAGGTGGTTTTAAAACTGCAAGGACAGTATATAAAGAAGCAATAAAGAATGGTAAGTCTGTTCGAGAAGCCGTTGACCTTGGTAACACTGCTGGTAGTAAAAAATTTCAAGAAGCTATGCTTGAAGAGGTTACAAATGCTGAGAGAGCTGCTAATAAACTTGCAGAAGTTAAGATTAATCAAGGTCTTGGTATTGACCCTTCAGACCCTTTAGATAGATATATACGTAGACATTTAGATGAAGAAGATTTAGTTAACTATGATAATGCTTTAAATGATTTAGACACATCCAACATTAACAATCGTGTTGATGCTAGAGGTGTTATAAAAGAATTAGAAGATAAAGCTAAATCTAACGGATCAGCAAAAGGTGATGTTTGGGATGATACTAGGTATTCTAGTACTAATTTAGATTCTGAAAATGCAGGTAGAGAACCAGATCCTATTGTTAATCCAGATCAGTTTGATGAGTTTGAAAAAGTTAGTTATGCAAAAGAAGTTAATGCTGTCGATAACGTAGTTCAACAAGCTAAAGGAGATAACATAACTAGTACATTATTTGATGAAGCAGATATTGTAAAAGCAGTAAATGCTCCTGTACATAATGCAGAAGATATTTCTAAATCAGTTATTAAAAGAGTTGCGGGTGGTGACAAAAATATAGAAGAACTATATACAGAAGTAATAGATGACATTACTAAAAAAATGTCACAGCGATATAGCTCTGAAGAGTTTGAAGATTTAGCTATAGCAGCTGTACGAAGAGCTGAACCCATACTACAAAGAATAGCTGACTTTACTAAAGGTGATGTCACTTCAATACTACAAACTTACAGAAAACATATTAGTACAAAGGGTAAACTAGGTACAAAAGAATATAGGCGTTATTCTTATGGTCTTGATGACAATGGTAAACCTAGATATATTGACACTATAGGGCCAATACAAGTAGATGCTAATATGATTATTTTAAGATCGTTAGCACAAACAGTTTCTAACTTAGCTCAAGGTTCATTACAAGTAAAAAATAAGTTAAGTGTAATGAAAAACTTTGAGAAGATAGCTGACTTGATGAAGTATATAACTATAAAAACTAAAGAGTCTCAATATGCTTGGGGTATAGATGGACAAATGCGTCAAGGTAATCTTACAATACTTGATAGGTTACAAGCTAAAAAACGTGGTTCTGCTATTAAAGAAGCTGCAGATGATGCAGATAAGTTACATGAAAACTTAATTAAGTTGATGAGAGAAAGCTATAAAACAGGTGATTCACAACCTGTAGAAGATCTTATGGCTTTGTTTATGTTAACAGATGGTGATATATTAGCTTTAGAGGATGTAGCAACATACTTTAGATCATATTTATATGGTGGTAGTTTCTTTGGATATACTGGAGCTAAAGGTCAAAGATTTAAAGCTTTGCCTTCAAAGTTAATTCAAGAAGCATATGGTGTAATGTACAATGGTTTATTAGGTAGAATATCTACTCCAATAAAAGCTGTTCTAAGTACAGGTTATTTAGCTACAGCTAAACCTATGTATAAGTTAGTTGGTGCTATCAGTCCATTTAGTTTTTCTAAGCTAAGAAAAAACCCAATGTATGATAACCCAGAGTTTACAAAAAGACAAGTTGCGTCTGCATTGTTTCAATTAGATATGATGACTAAAAGTTTGGCTGATACTTTTAAAGTATTTATAAGAAACTATAGACTAGGTTTAAAAGGTAGAGAACAGGATTATATAGGTAAATATAATATTCAACGTAATCAAGATTTATTTAAAGGTTTAGCTTACTACAAAAATAAATATGCTGGTAAAGATCCTCTTACCCAAACTGGTTGGTTCATGGCTAATCTTGTAGGAAACGCTAACAGCTGGGCAGTTTCTAGACACTCTGTAATAGCTATGGGTGCGGGTGATGCTGCAGCTAGATATATTATTGGTATGCAAAGAGTAGCGTCAGAAGCATTTGAAGAGGCTATGGATCAGGGTATTAGTATAGAAAATTACCCTCAATTTAGAAAGGCTTTTGAAAACTTATATAGAAAGAAAATATTTAGGCAAAAAAAAGTAGAATTAGCTGATGGTAAGCAAATAACAGTAGATATAGTTTCTGACAGATTAGCTAGATTAGGTGGAGATCAAGCAACACTTACTGAAAATTTAGAAGGTCTTGCTGGTCAATATACACGATTACTAAACACAATTCCAGGAAGTCAATTATTTTTTAAGTTCCTAACTCCTTCAGTTAACGGTATTAAAGTTAACTTTGACCATTCTCCTGCTGCACTTGCATTAAACTCAAGATACCATGCTATGTTACGTCAAGATTATACTGAGTTACGTAGACTAGGTATTAATGAAAGAACAATGGCTGGGGAACTAGCAGAGATAGAAGGTAAATGGCAGTTTGGTACAGCGTTATTAACTTTGATGGGTCTTTATGCTTTGTCTGGTAGAATCACAGGTGATTTACCTAGAGATAAAGGTGAAAGAGAAATGTGGCAACAAGCTGGTATAAAACCTAATTCATTTGTATTTGGTGTACCATATAGTAATAAAAAAGCGTATGTTGGTTTTAAAGGTATTGAAATATTTAGTGCTTTTGCTACAGTTGTAGCTAATTTGACAGCTAATGCTCAATATCTTGGAGAAACAGAATTTAATGAAGCTGCTACTAAACTAATAAGTATAGGTGGTACATTCCTAACAGACAATGGCCCTCTTAGTGGTTTAGAAGATTTTGCTAATTTATTTAGTGCAGAAAGTGCTCCAGAGTTATTTAGTATGAGTCTTGCAAATATTGGTGGTAGTTTCACTCCGTATAGTGGACAAGCAGCTGATTTTCATGAACTTATGGATGGTAATTTAAAAGAGTTAGAATCTTTAAATGATAGATTTTTAAATAGAGGTTCTGTTTTTAAACCACTTTTAACACCAAGATATAACATCTATAACAAAGAACGTGTAGCAAAAGAACTAACAAATAAACCAGATAACTTACTACTAAGAGCAGTTAGTATGGCTTCTCCTGTAAAATTTGATTTTGAGGAAGATGATATAGTAACTGATACCTTAGTAGAGATTAGATATGATTTAAACGCTAACCTTACACAGATTGATGGTATTCAATTAACTGGCCCTGAGCAATCAGAAATACAAAGAATACTAGCAACTGACAAAGAGTTTAGAAAAGAACTACTAAATGTTATAAATTCAAAACCATTTAAAGATAGTCTTGAACAATACAAAAAAGAAAATAGAAAAATAAATAGAAATGCTTTTAGTAAAGATGGTTTCTTTGGTATACTAGGAGATCAAGTAGGTGGGTTTAATTATAAAAACCAAACATTTTACAAGTTAGTAGATGATGTACATACCGATGCTAAAGAAAGAGCTAAAATACTTATGCAAGATCCAACTGGTAAGTTTGGAGATTTATCAGATCCTAACTCTTTCTCAAGTAGACTTTTAAATAAAAACGTCATAACTACTTTTGAGACTGATACCGATGTGTCAGCATCTGAGATTAATGAATATATGAAAGATATAAGAAAAAAAGGAATTTAAAACTTTGATTATCAATGGCAGTTACAACTAAAAAAACTTTTAACGCTGTAGGGGCATCAGGGCAGTCTTCATCGACTGTCTTCACTCCTGTCAGCATACAACTTCATAACCAAGATGATCTAGATGTTTATG
>CETU01022730.1_pt1 | contig 10735 bp, 7 predicted proteins | sample 356531 | NCBI WGS metagenome assembly CETU01 (sample SAMEA2623488, study PRJEB7988) | marine metagenome | isolation source: saline water (ENVO:00002010), including
TATATGTACGGTAATGGACAAGCACCAATTTTCATTTTGAAAGATGGTACTCAAAGAACAAGAGGTAGAACTGCTCAATCGAACAACATAGCAGCAGCGAAAGCCGTAGCAGATGCAGTAAGATCGACTCTTGGCCCAAAAGGAATGGACAAGATGCTAGTTGATTCAATGGGTGATGTTGTAATTACCAATGATGGTGCAACAATTCTCAAAGAAATGGATATTGAACATCCAGCAGCCAAGATGATTATCGAGGTAGCAAAAACCCAAGAGCAACATTGTTTTGATGGTACTACTACTGCAGTAGTTCTATCAGGTGAATTACTCAAGCGTAGTGAAGATTTGATTGAACAAAATGTTCATCCAACCGTTATCTGTGAAGGATTTAGATTAGCGGCTGAGAAAGCTGTTGAGTTGTTGGAAAGCCATGGTATTGCGACAAAGAATGATGATGCAGTGTTGATGGAAGTGGCAAAGACCGCTTTGACCGGTAAATCTGCTGGTGCGGTTAAGTCTTTCATGGCTGATATTTGTGTTAGGTCAGTTAATGCTGTTGGAATAATTGAAGGAGACCAAAGAATTGTTGATCTATCTGATATTAAGGTAGAAAAGCGTCAAGGAGGCTCAATCAAAGATTCCAACCTAATTGATGGAATTATTTTAGACAAAGAGAGAGTTCATGCTGGTATGCCAAGATCAGTTAAAGGCGCTAAGATTGCATTGGTTAATTCAGCAATCGAAGTCAAGAAAACTGAAGTTGACGCTAAGATACAAATTACTGACCCAAACCAATTATCAAAATTCCTTGAAGAGGAAGAAAACTACATCAAAGGCTTAGTTGAGAAGATTCAAAACTCCGGAGCTAATGTACTAATATGTCAAAAAGGGATTGATGAACTAGCTCAACATTACATGGCTAAAGCAGGAATTTTTGCTATCAGAAGAGCCAAGAAATCTGATATGGAAGCATTGTCAAAAGCAACTAGTGGTAAGATTGTCACCAATCTCGATGACTTGACAAGTGATGATTTAGGCAATGCAGAGAAAGTCGAAGAGAAGAAAATTGGGGAGTCAGAAATGACTTTTATCACAGGATGCCCTGAGGCAAAATCAGTTTCAGTGCTTCTTCGTGGCGGAACTGAGCATGTAGTTGATGAGATTAGGCGAGCATTCGACGATGCCGTAGGTGTTGTTTCAGTTGCTTGGGAAGATGGCGCAGTTTTGACCGGTGGAGGAAGTGTTTTGGCTGCTTTGTCAAGAGATCTTCGAACCTTTGCTGAAACTGTTGGAGGAAGAGAGCAAATGGCAATCGAGGCATTTGCTTCTGCGTTAGAAATTATTCCACGAACTTTAGCTGAAAATGCTGGGCTTGATCCTGTGACTACACTAATTGAACTTAGAAAAGCTCATGCTGATGGTCAATCAAATGCTGGAATCAATGTCTATGAAGGCGGAGTCGTCGACATGAGAGGAGCAAATGTACTCGAACCAATTAGAGTGGTTGAACAAGCAATACAATCTGCTACCGAAACCGCAGTTATGATTCTAAGAATAGATGACGTAATTTCGTCCAAGGGAGTCTCAATGGGAGACGAGATGGGTGATATGGGCGATTTCCACATGTGATTTGGTCTACAAAAAAGAGTCTATTGAAAAGTCTCTCCCTACGGGAGAGCAAGCAAGATTCAAAGACTACGGGAGACAGGGCGTGATAAGGCCAAGGTGATTATGCATGACGGTTGTCGCGAAGGTTTGGATTGAAGATGATTGTATCACCTGTGATGCATGTCAAGACATCGCTCCTGAAGTATTCGAAGTTACAGATGAAACTTCGAAAATTCTAGCAGCGGTTAGAACTGATGGTACCTTTGACAGAAATACAGGTAAAGCGCCTTTAGCAGGAGATTTTGGTACTCAATACGGAGAATTAATTCTTGAAGCTTCAGAAGCCTGCCCGGTTGAAATCATCAAATACGAATTGGTTACAGATGGTGCAGAAGTTGTCGAAGTAGAAGTTTCTGCAGAAGTAGCAGTAGAAGCCGCAGCTCCAGCGGCTGAAGCAGTCGCAGTTTCAGGCGCAGCCAGTGGAGAATTGATGGCCTTAATGGAGGGTGACAGATCACTTGCAATTCTATTTGGTTCTCAAACCGGAAACGCAGCTGGTTTAGCAGAAAAGACTGCAAAACTTGCAACAAATTACGGATTAGTTCCTACCGTGTATGATATGGATGGACTTGATGTATCTACATTGGCTAATCACAAGAGAACGTTAATCATAACCTCAACATGGGGCGAGGGTGAAATGCCAGATAATGCTGAATCCCTTTGGCAGACCGTTAATTCTCAAGGACCATCTCTTTCAGGTGTTAATTTCAGTGTTTGTGCTATCGGTGATACAGCTTACGATGAATTCTGTAAAGCAGGTACTGATTGGGATGATAAGTACCAAGCATTGGGTGCTAACAAGGTTCACGAAATACAGTTGTGCGACGTCGATTACGAACCTCCTTGGGCTTCATGGGTTGCAGAAGCATTGCCAAAAATCGCTTGTGTAGATTCATCAGGAACACTTCAAATTGAACTTTTAGATCAAATGATTGCTTATGGTAGCAGTGGTGATGAGGAAGAGGTATCTGGTGATTTCGCACCTAGAGTAGTAGACAAGAGCGAATTAACGGTCACACTAGAAATTTTCCGATATTGTCCAACAGCTGCAGAATCAGGATGGGATACAGTAGTTTGCTCAATACCCGCAAATGCCTCTATTCAAGATATGCTGATGGCAGTCAAGAATAGCGTAGATGGCAGTTTGACTTTTAGAGTTGGAAACGGATCAGGTTCGCCAACATCAGGTGTAAGAGTCAATGGAAGACTAGCACTGGCAGATATAACCAGTATTTCTGATGTAATTGGAGCAGATGGTAGAATAAAGATAGAACCTATTCCTGGATATCCGGTCATTAGAGATTTAATGGTTGATTATTCCAAGTTTGAAGAAAACCGTATGAAAGCAAAACCATGGATGTCATCCAGTCCAAGAGAAGGAGAGTATCTAATCAATGGAGTGGCAGTAGGAGTTATGGAATCAAGTGAAGCGGTTAAACTGCATTCAATTAGTGATGTTCGATCATATCATCTTGTTCATTCGATGTCTGATACTGTTGCTTATGATTCCAAGTATGAAGGTCCAGGCATCCATCTACAGAGATGGAATAGAATTATGGATCCAAGGTCTAGTGAGTCGTACAAGAATTCATTGATTGCATCGCTTAACAATTCAAATGGAATTTGGGGGGAAGCAGACTTATCCTCAATTGCAAGATATGGGCAGGAAGGTAAGACTGCGTCAGATGGCCTCAATGATATTAGAGCCTATATTCTAAATCAAACGAATTATCGTGGCCCACATGGCAGATTGGTCAAATGGTATGGCCGTAGTGTTAAATGGACTGGTAAATTGAATGAGACAACTCTATACAGGCAAGTTTTGGGTCCTGTAGGTTTAATCAGCAATATTTTTGATGGAGTATCAGCGAGAATGGTGCTAGGATTCACCAGAACTGGAGGTCCTCCAATTCGAAGTCTTCAAGCATTGGTTCTACCACCTGCAGGAATTGGTAAAATACCAAACATGTTCAATTCTAAGGTCAAGAACCATCATCAAGTTGTAGGCTTATTCAATGAAATTGATCAGAGGTTCTAAGTGATTAAGATGCCTAAGATAGCATATTATCCGGGAAATGTTGCAAGAGCTGCATCAATGGAAGTTGAAGATTGCATTCAACCACTTTGTAAAACACTTGGAATTGAGTTAATTGAATTGCCAGAGGCAACCAGTGATGGTGGTAACATTATCAAGCAAGCATCAAGCAAACTACAGCATGCATTGGTTGCAAGGAATCTTGCTCTAGCCGAGGAAAAAGGATTGGACATTATGACTACTTGCGCAACTAGTCATGGAATAATGAAGGAAACTATGGATGATCTAAACAATGATCCTGTTTATGCTGCACAACTGAATAACTTGATTGCTCGCTCAACCGGTGTTGAATATCGTGGTGAAGCAGATTCATGGCACTTACTTCACTATCTTGTTGAAGAGATTGGTTTGGATAAAGTAACCGATGCAGTAATTAATCCAATTCAACTTAACATTGCACCATATTATGGGCCAAATATGCAAAGAGAAGGATTCTGTGCTGGTGATGACCCCTTTATGCCAAATTATCTAGAGCAACTAATTAGCGCTATAGGTGGCACTCCAGTTAACTACGACTTAAAATGCCAAAGTGTAGGAGCGCCATCATTACTTACCTTGGAGAAGCCAGTAATGTCTTTGATTTCATCAGTAATTTCAGATGCAAAATCAAACGGAGCAGAACTAATTGTTAGCGCATGTACGGTTTCTCATGCAAACTTAGATTCCTATCAAACCAAAGCAGGAAGAAAGACAGGTAAGAATACTAGTATCCCAGTTGTTCATTTGGCAGAATTAGTTGCTTTTGCATTTGGGCACTTCCCAGATAGGCTTGCTCAATTGAGAACTAGAGCGATCTTAATTGGTGGCTGATTTAGAATAAAGTTGCGATTTTGGCTAAATCTTCAGTTGTCAAGTCATTTGCTAATTCATCTAAATCTTGCTTAAACAAGCCTGCTATTGACTGATATTTATTTATCAATTTAGCACAAATATTGTATTCAATATTGGTGATTGAAGATAATAATTCAATTTGATTGGATAAGCCAAAATCATTCCATTTTTGCAATAAATATTCTGAATCCTTATTGTTATTTACCATGTTTGAAATTTCTATAGAAGCCGCTTCACAGCACTTGATTACTTCCGATTCATCAATTTCAGTATACTTGACGAATTCTCTTATTGCTTTAGAGAATTGACCACTTTGTTTTGCAATTAAGTAAACTAGATGAGCTGATTCCATAGAATCTTTAGTAGTAAGTATTGGAACTCCTAAATCAAGAGTGACATGAGCTAATGCACCTAAAACAGCATTTGGATGGACTGAGTTGCCAATTTCACCTAATTCAATCAAGAGTAATGGCTGTAATTCAGCATTTTTCATTCTTTGACATTGTTTGAACAATCTTTGATCAATAATTGAAGTAAGTAAATCTCGTGATGTCTTTCTCTCAATCAATATGTCGCCATGAATCAAAATATCGCCAGTTGTTAGATTCTCATATTGTACAGTCATTCCAAGACTACTGATATATGCTGATAAAGTTGATGAAGCCTCTCTATAGTCTAGAGTAATTGTTGCACTAATGTTTTCTGTCAAAGTATCGATTATTTCATTGGCAGCATTGATAGAATCGATTTCTTGTTCTCTTGTTTGTGGGACTTTATCTGATTGGTTACCAAAAAAATCATCTAAACCTGTTTGATTACGCGGCCGCTTATCTTTTGCATCGATGATAGTTTTATTCTTAGTTGAACTTTGTCGTGGTTTAATCTCAACGACTTCAGTAGGTTTTTCATTAGCATAAATTGATTCTAATCTATCAGTTTCTAATTCCAGGAATTTTTCAGATGAAATTATTTCTCCATCTACATTTATTTCAAATGATGATAAAGATTCATCAGATGAATTTGGCCTAAATTGAATTCTTCCCTGACGTTCAATTTCCGCTAAATTATTGTACATTTTTCGCTCTCTTGCTTTGGCAGCATGACTAACAAATTGATCTCGAGTATCTTTTGTAACTAGAGTTTTTACTGTTCCAGACCTTTGACGTGCAGTCCTTCCTCGACGCTGAATAGACCTTATTGCACTGGGTACTGGCTCATACATCAAAACTAAATCTGCTGCAGGAACATCTAATCCTTCTTCACCAACTGAAGTTGCAACTAGTACATTGACATGGCCACTCCTAAACTCATCGAGCCTTGCGAGTTGTTGCTTTTGTGTCATTCCTTTTTGCTTGCCACTGGATGATTGACCAATAAATTGTGAAACTTTCACTCCTTCTATATTTGTCAGCAATTCGATGAGATTAGTTACAGTGTAGCGATATTCAGTGAATATTAGTATTCTTGATGAAGGGTTTTGTTGGATTCTTTGCTCAACCATAGATCTTACAATTTCAGCCTTAGGATGTAATTCTTCCAAGTTTTTAGCATTCATTCTAAAGTTATGAATTACTGGCTTAGCAAGAAATCTGTTAGTGCCTCTATCACCACTTCGGCCTTCAGTTTCTGCTTTATCTAAGAAAGCTAATGCCGCTTTTATTCCTTGAGTCTTTAGTAAGTCGAGTAGCATATGCATCCGTCGAATATCAGATACTTTTCTTGCAGCATTATAGCCTCTTGCATCTCTACGATTTATTGCCCTGCTAACAGCCATTTGAGTATCGGTGATTATTTTTGCAGTAATGTGTTTCACCGGTCCCATAAAACCCATTCTTTGAATACTTTCTACTTCGTTCGCTTGATGTTCTTGAAGTGGAAAAATGAGTGTCTTTAGAGATTCAGGAAGTTCGACATTGATGATGTCATTATGTAATGTCACTGCATATGGTTTCAGTAATGCTTCGTCTTTTATTGAGACATCAAGCCTATCTATTCCTAAGCGTTTAGCCACTTCGAGAATCGCTGCTTTACTTGAACCAGGGCTTGCAGTTGCTGCTAATGTAAATCCACTGGGATTTTGATTTAGATATAAGTCTCCAACTTGGGCATAAGCATGATTTCCTGTGGCATGGTGTGCTTCATCAAAAATAATTAATGAGACGTCATCAAGTAATATTTTACCATTAGTGGCATCATTTCTAATGACTTGCGGTGTTGCCATTAGAATACGTGCATTATCCCAAATTTCAGAACGTTTATCAGGCGAAGTTTCACCGGTGTAACGCAAAATTTCTTCTGGGGCAATATCGATCATTTCTCTTGCCATTCGTTGTTGTTGTGCAACTAATCCAGTTGTAGGTGCAATTAGGATTATTTTCTTATCTTGCAATCTAAGGAATTCTGCCATCACCATCCATTCTACAGCGGTTTTACCAAAACCGGTTGGCATTACCATAAGGCAAGATGAGGATAGAGCATTTTTTAGTGCTCTAATCTGATAAGCTCTAGCCTCTACCCCATCTTGTAGTAAAGGGTGTACGACGGTAGGCATCAAGTTATCTTCTTGTCGAGGGTTCAAAAGCATGATGATAATAAATACCAAACTTTAAACCATAAAAATCTCTTTATTTCTATGTCGCATAATCGATTGACACAATCCCAATGTAGACCGAACCACTCATATACCAAAGGTAAGTCGGATGGATGCTCAAAGGTGAGTAGCCAGACACAATGGGCCATCCCCCGAGGACCCCAATAGTCTCGTTCCGCAATCGTCGGAAAGGGGCGCAGTGTCACGGCTACTCCTGTCCTGAGAGCCCTCGTACGCCCTCTCGGTGGGGCCCCTGCGTTGTAGAAATAATGGAGGAATCCGAATGGCGAAGAGAAGTCACCCACGAAGAGGTTCGATGGCATTTAGCCCGCGAAAGCGTGCTAGACGTCCATTTGGACATGTTAAGTCGTGGCCAAAAACCGAAGCGAGCGAAGTTAGAATACAAGGATTTGCTGGATGGAAAGCCGGCATGACACACATTTTAGCTCGTGATTTAAACCCAAGAAGCCCATCTGCAGGTCAAGAAACAAGAATTCCTGTTACTGTAGTAGAATGTCCTAAGATGAGAATTTTAGGTGTTCGTGGATATCAAATGACTCCTTACGGAAAGCAAGCCGTAGGTGAAGCATGGGCTGATGCAGGACAAATTGCAGATGCATTTAGCGACCTTTTCAAGAGGTTGCCAGAGCGTAAAGAGCACGATGCAGAGAAGCATTTTGAAAACTTAGAAAATTCAGATTTGTGTGAAGTACGTATGATCGTAGCTACCCAACCAAGCCAAATCTCTAGTGTCCCAACTAAGATTCCAGATGTTATGGAAATTGGATTAGATGGTGGAACCAGCAGTGAACAATTAAATTTCGTCAAAGAAAAACTAGGGGAAGAATTTTCTTTCGCTGATTGCTTTGAAGAAGGAGGATTAACAGACATTGTTGCAGTAACCAAAGGATACGGATGGCAAGGTGTTATCCGAAGATTCGGTGGAAAACTTCAATCACACAAGAACTCCAAGAAGCGAAGACAACATGGTAACATGGGTGACTTTGGTACTGGATATGTTCGTAAGACAATTAGACAAGGTGGTCAAACTGGATATCACCAAAGAACTGAGTATAACAAGAGAATCCTTAGAGTTGCTAACCCTGAAGAACACTCAATCACACCTGCTGGCGGTTTCCTACATTATGGAGAAGTAAAGTCAGACTATATCCTAGTAAAGGGTAGTGTTCCAGGTCCTTCAAAGAGATTGATTAGATTTAGAGATCCTACAAGAGGATCAGACAAGACTCTACATGATTATGAAATCACTTATGTGAGTACCGCATCCAAGCAGGGGGCCTGAAGATGAAAGTTGCTGTAAAGGATATTACCAATACAATTAGCGCTGATGAACTCGATGCAGGTCGTTTGCAAGACACCTTTGATATTTCTGTCAAAAACGGTTCAAAGGTAACTCTACCAGGTTCGTTTGCAACTCCACTTAGAGAGGATTTAGTTAAGTTAGCAGTGGCATCAAGCCGTGCTAATAGAAGACAACCTTACGGTTCAAGACCTCACGAAGGAAAGAAGAGACCAATGGCAGGTATGAAACATTCAGTTGAATGGTGGGGCAAGGGACGAGGTGTCTCAAGAATCATGCGAAGAACTGGTCAGCGAAGAGGTGCTCAAAACCCACACACATTAGGTGGTAGAAGAGCCCATGGTCCAAAGGTTGAGAAGAATTGGGGCAGAAAGTTGAATCAAAAAGAGCGCAGACTTGCAAGAGATTCCGCTCTTGCTGCAAGCACTGATATGGATATGGTAAGTTCTCGTGGCCACAGAGTTTCAGAAGATGTTGACGCTTTGCCAATTATTCTTGGAAATTATGTTGAAGTTAGAGACGGTAAGTCACAAGAGTTCGATATAGAATCTTTCAATCATGGTTCTGCAACAAGAAAAGTTCTTGCAATCTTTAACGAGCTTGGACTTGGAGATGACTTGCAGAGAGCTAGAGACGGAAGAAAAATCCGTGCAGGAAAAGCAACAATGCGAGGTAGAGTTCACAAGACTCCAAAGTCAGTATTGCTTGTTGTTAAGGAAAAGTCAGGTTTGGCTCAAGCAGCAAGAAATCTACCGGGTGTAGATGTTGTAGCTGCTAAGGATCTAAACGCAGAGGACCTCGCTCCAGGTGGCGATGTCGGCAGACTTACAGTATTTACAAAATCAGCATTGGAGGAACTCAACTGAGGTGATAATTATGAATGCATACGATATAATCATACAACCATGGCTAACTGAAAAATCCATGGAAGCTAGATCAACTCAACAAAGACTTGAGTTTATTGTAAGAAGAAGTGCATCAAAGGCTGATATTGCTAAAGCAGTTGAAACAATTTTCGATGTAGAAGTAGACAAGGTCAATGTAAGAAACAGCAAGCATGGTAAGCATGCATCTGTTAAACTTGCAGAAGGCTATGATGCAGAAGATGCTGCAATGCGTCTAGGAGCATTCTGAGGTGATAATATGGGTAAGAGAATACGTGCACAGAGAAAGGGTTCATCCCCAAGATACCGTGTGGCTAGCCACAGATTCCCAGGTTCTAATCGAATGCCAAGAGAAAATGGCATCGTTGGAGAGGTTACTGAATTGATTCACAGTCCAGTACACACCGCACCTTTAGCAAGACTAAAACTACCTGATGGGGAATCAACTTTAGTTGTTGCAACCGAAGGTTTGTCTGTAGGCAGTAATGTTGCAGTCGGCGAAAATGTTTCACTAAAACCTGGAAATATCACCAATATTGGCAGTATTCCAGAAGGTACAGCAATCAATAATCTAGAATTGCGCCCAGGTGACGGTGGTAAAGTTGCTAGATCTGCAGGAAACTCCTGCTATGTTGAAGCTAAGATTGGCGATAAAGTTCGTATTAGAATGCCATCGGGTGCTCTAAAAGAATTATCATCAGATTGCCGTGCTACTATCGGTGTGCTTGCAGGTCATGGAAGAGACGAAATGCCTCTAAGAACTGCTGGTGCAGCATATTACAAGGCCAAAGCAAGAGGAAAACTGTACCCACATGTTAGTGGTGTTGCAATGAATCCAGTCGACCACCCTCACGGTGGTGGAAATCACCAAGCAGTTCACGGACCGAATTCAGTGGCTCGTGGAACTCCTCCTGGTGCTAAGGTTGGAATTATTGCTCCAAGAAGAACCGGTAGAGGCCGTGGAAAGAAAGTTTGAGGTGAGATAATATGGGACGAAAGAAGAAGAAGTCGTTTATGACTCCAAAAGCCAGTAGAAGAAAGGCAAGAAAGCGCTTGTCAACTACTACTGGTCGTGTCAAGAAAGAATTCACATACCGTGGTTTCAGCATGGAAGATTTATCTCAAATGGAATTGTGGCCATCTGAAAATTCTGAAACATCAATCATTGAACTATTGCCTTCAAGAGCAAGAAGATCAATCGGCCGAGGAATGTCCAAGGAAAATGAGCATTTCCTTGCTAGAATGCGTAGAGGTAATTCCAATACCGTTAGAACACACAGAAGAGATATGCCAATCCTTCCTGAATTTGTCGGTAGAAGAATAGCAATTTACAACGGACAAAATTTCGT
>CETU01014767.1_pt1 | contig 10732 bp, 5 predicted proteins | sample 356531 | NCBI WGS metagenome assembly CETU01 (sample SAMEA2623488, study PRJEB7988) | marine metagenome | isolation source: saline water (ENVO:00002010), including
TTTGGATAAATTCGTTGTCGTTGTCTGTCATTTGACTCACCTTCGAACAACCGCATTAGGTGCCGCATTATCAATGCGACTAATCTAATGCTTCATCGAAATTATGCAAGGTCACTGTTCGTAAGGTTCCCAAGTACCTGTCAAGACGTTGTGCTTGAGTAGACTTCCATCTGGGTTCTGTACCCAAACATCCCCATTGTCATCCCTCCAAACTTTCTGCCCGTGTTCATTGACTTGAGCATCAGGGGGTGCTTCTATTTTCGGAACCGGAGGCGGTGTAGCTGCTAGAAGACTCTCAAGGTCTAACTCATCGAAGACTTCAGTTGGTTGTGAGGTGTCTTGAGATTCCGTAAGTGCCTCTTCCTGCACCTCAGCTTCATGAGTCAAATCCATTCCAACTTGTTCAGTAATCGGTTCATCCATTGATTCTGTAACTGTCTGTTCTGCTACTTGTAAGTCGAACATTGTAGGGGAGGAGGGCTCTTCTGTTTGAGGTGTAGGCTCACTTTCGACTTGGGCTTGGGTATTTTCAGAAAACATACGGTCCTCTGCCGATACTCTAACTTCCACTCCACCTATCTGTCGAACCTCATGAGTGCTATCATCTGCCTCAGATTTCTCCTGTCGACTACCAATACCCATTCGTACGCTAAATCCGATTACTCCAAGAATAATTAAACCGATAAACAGGTGAACTGCTGCTTGACCATAATTTTGGTAAAACTTCAACGTAGGGAAATCATCTGAATTGTCACCGGTTCCATCTCCGTCAGTGTCCTTCTGCTCGTCGGGGTTGAATGGGAAGGCATCGGGGCCTGCCGTACAAACTCCGGTAACATTATTTGGGCCATCACATGTACCATCCCCATCGAAATCAGGAATAAGTGGGTCCAATCCAATCTTACTTTCTTGAAGGTCGGGAATTCCATCGCCATCATCATCTGTATCAGCATTATCTCCGATTCCATCGCTATCAGTGTCCAACCATTCTGTTGGGTCTAGGGGGAGATGATCTTCTGCATCGGAAAAACCGTCATTATCGTCATCGCTATCTTCTGCACTATCCTCGCAGCCATCTTGATCCCAATCGTTAGATCTTGTACTAATCCAATTCATTAGTCCATAATCGCATAAATCAGTGTAGTCAAGTACCCCATCATTATCATCATCATCATCCAAAAAATTCGGTAAATTGTCTCCGTCATAATCCTCTCGGCAATCTTCAACATTATCCGCGCCCTCGACCAATGTGATTGTTCCTTGTGGACAAGGTAGTGGTTCTGTAGCACCTTCGGTGTCTATGTAGAAATTAATTGGCGCGGGTATTTGCGATTTCGCTGCGGTGGAATTTACGAAAAATCCTAGGCTAGCAAATTTACATTCGGTCTGTTTCTTGAGATTTTGGTAACTACCTACTTCACATTCAATTTGATTTACAGATCCAGATTCAGGAACATAATAACCCAATTCTGAATCTAAACAAGCGAACTGATTATTGGAACCTGAATCAGAATTGAATGTTCCTGCCTCACAAGCTGTTTGAGTAGAGGAGGCTTGTGTGTCTACGTAATGTCCAGGTTCCGCAATTAAACAAATTGAGCTTCCTTCATTTGGTTGGTAAGTGCCAATATTACATGCCTCTTGTGAGTCAGCACCATTTTCTGCAACAAAGTATCCTCGATCTGCATCTATGCAATCGTTTGAGGAAGTTGAACCACTTGATGGAAGGTAAGTTCCCGCTAAACAAGCAGTTTGTGATGAGGCAAAATGAGAGTCAACATAGTAACCTGGTTCAGCAAGAACGCAATCAGTGCCTCCTCGATTTGCTTGATAAGAGCCCATTAAGCAGCCAATCTGGCCTGTTGCTCCTTCGGCTGGAACATGATATCCAAAATCAGCAGTTATACAGTTAGATTGTCCGGGTGCAGGTTGATAGGTTCCTGCAGTACACAAAATTTGTTCCGAGGATCCTGGGTTAGGTACATAGTTTCCAGGGTCTGCTGTAAGACAGTCTGCAGAGTTGTTCGAACCACTATTTTGGTTGAAGGTTCCAGCATTGCAGGCAGTTTGGAGCGAAGCCGCTGTAGTGTCTACGTAAAATCCAGGTGAAGAAAAATCACAACTGGTTGCACCATAACTACCTTGCCATGTACCAATAGAACATGGTATTTGGGCGTCTGCCCCTGAGCTTGGGACGAAATAACCAGGCTCGGCTGAGTCGCACGTAATTTGTCCTAAATTTGCAGAAAAATTACCTGGATTGCATTCTATTTGTCCAATAGACCCGGGTAAAGGAACAAAATGACCGAAATCTGCGAGCATACAATCGCTGGCTTGAGTAGCAAGAGCAAATGGATTATATGAACCAGCTAAGCATGCTGTTTGAGAAATTGAGGCTTGGTTTTCAACGTAAAAACCAGGTTCAGCCCCATTACAACCTGATTGACCGGTTAGAGGCTGATAGTAACCTGGAAGACATGGTTGTTGATTTGCTGAACCGGGTATATTTGTATAATACCCAGAAGATGTTTGAAGACAACTAGTCTGACCACTTAATGGTTGATATTCTCCTTGTGAACATGCAGTCTGAGAAATTGAAGCATTCGTGGCAACAAAGTGTCCCGGGGCAGCATCCGTGCACGACCACTGTCCACCATAGGGCTGGAAGGTTCCCAGATAGCATTGGGTTTGATTCGTTGCACCTTGAATTGGAACATAATGTCCAGCATCTGCTTCCAAACAAATCCTTTGACCTGAATCAGGCTGATAAGTCCCTACGCTACAAATTGTTTGATTCGCCTGGCCAGTTGTAGGAACATAATACCCAGGGTTTGCCGCAAAACATGTTGTTTGGGCAGATGATGGTTGATAAGTTCCTATTGAACAGGAGGTTTGTCCGGATGAACCTGTTGAATTAACATAATGCCCTACACCAGCGGCAATTTGATTTGTAGAACCCGCTTGAGGCACGTAAAAACCTAAAGAGGCAATCGTACAACCGGTTTGTCCAGAATTAGTTTGGAAATAACCAGCAGCACATTGATTCTGAGAAGTTGCTCCAGAGCCGTATACATAATGCCCTGGTGAGGCTTGGTTACAGGAGGATGAAGCTTCCTGATCTTGCCAGGAACCTGGAGCACAGGGTGTGGAATAAAGTGCCTGCTCGGCGTTAACGTGAATAGATGTAGAACCTATTGATGTTGAGTTTTCATCTGTAGATTTCACTTCAATAACTAAATTGTAATCGTCTGAGCCGTTGAATCCAGAGGAATATGTTATCCGAATAAAGTATATTCCTGTCGAATTGTTTGAAGAAATTGTCGAGACCTCATCATGAGTGTTACTTGTATTGGAAAAGTCAATCACATGGAATGATGTATTCAATAATTCGATATCAAAGTTTTTTCCAGCTGGAGAAGTTAGATTTGCTATGAACCAATTATTCCTTGATAAATTTAGGAAAAATACGTCGGTACTGTCCGAATTACCTTCGAAATTACCCGTGTAATTAGCACTCATCAAAGACAATGGTACTGCTGTATCGCTCGTATCGCCAGCATCACCCATATTTGGACTAACATAGGAACCTGGGGCAGAGGCAATACAGGATGATTGACCTAGTTCCATATTGTAATGTCCACTTTCGCAGGGAGTTTGTGATACTGAGGCAAATAAATCAACATAATAGCCCGCAGAGGAATCAAAACAGTTCGATTGAGCAATAAATGGTTGGAAAGTTCCTGGCTCGCATTCAATTTGAATTAAGCCTCCAGTAGAGTAATGGCCTGGATCTGTATCATTACACGCAAGCCTTCCAAATTTTCCCTCGGAGCAATCTAACCACCTAGCCGGATTGTTAGGGTCGCTATCATCAGAATCTAGAGTGCCATCACCATCTGTATCTCCAGACTGATGGGTATCGAAGATATTGCGAATACCGTCCCCATCTAAATCTTGATCTGAGTAAGCGACATTGGTGCCATCTGTAAATAACAATTGGTAGGGGTTGATTTTTGATTTTGTTGTATTATCAAATTCACCCGATTGAGCGCCCCAGCATTGCAAGGAATCATCAGACATTAAGACACAGGTTGAGTGGGGGCCAGTAGCCGCTGAAATAACAGTTAATCCAGCACTAAAATTAACATTAACTGGAGAATTTCCTTCTCCGGGAAAAATGTTCTCCGCTGTACAATTAGTTTCTATGGTAGAGGAACAGGTTCCATCCCCTAGCTGTCCATTGGTATTTATCCCCCAACATTGCATTGATCCATTGTTGGTGACGACACAGGTATGGTCACCAACACCATCAATCATATTTGCAGTCACATTATCTCCAAGATTTATTAGGTGAAGATTAGAAGTTACAGGGCCATTATCTGAGAAAACAGTAAATTTACTTCCCCAACAGCCAACAGAACCGTTTTGGAATAAAACACAAGTGGTTCTTCCTGCTGTGATAAGGGATACTGCTCGAAGGTTTGTGGAGTGATTAGATAAGGTGGGAACGAGTGAATTATTGGTGGTTCCATCTCCAAGTTGCCCTCTTACATTCAGCCCCCAACACATGACATCTCCTGTGTGGGTTAATGCACAAGTGTAGTCATCACCTGCTGAAACTGCAACTGCATCAATTCCGGACCCAAGGTCAATCTGCACCGGCGAGGCTCGATTTACAGTAGTATTGTCTCCGATTTGCCCTTCATGATTTCGACCCCAGCACCAAAGGCTAGCGTCAATTAATATGGCGCAGGTGTGGTCTTTTCCTTCATCCACAACAATTGCTTCTTGGGTTAAAGAAACATATCCTTCTGTTATGCCATTATTTCCCAAACCAAGCTGTCCGTAATTATTTGAGCCGGAACAGAAAACTGAATAATTTGACAATATGGAACACCTACCTGAGGTTGAAATTAACGAACCCTCAGTGTAGATTGGATTTCCTTCTGACCATTTCACTGAAGTTCCATTATTGAGAATAACCAATGGGCCGGTATTTGTCACATCCAATACTGAATTTGAAAAAATTGAACTCGCTTCTGAACCATTGATGTTAATTGACGAAGAACCGGTATTCGTGAAGTGTTGTTCCTTAGTTTCACTCAAATCTACAATTTCTGTATCTGTATCAGAAAGAAAACCCCATATTGGTACGGCCAGAAATAAAAAGCAAACCCCCAGAGCAATGATTCTCTTCGATTCAGTATTCTGCATATGTCTCGGCGTACTTGCAGAGATTATGACTATTACCTCTGCCTGAACGGGTTGCATCATAGCTTCAGGACCTTTGAGGCCAGTCCGTAGGACTGTACTCCAACTTCTGTTAATGCCTCTTCTACGTCTGAGAAAGCAGGCTCATGAGAATTTCTAGATGACTTTGCCCGATTTGAGACAATACGCCATGCTGCTTTGCTACCGATTCCAGGTATTGCTTCAAGCTGAGATTGAGTGGCGGTGTTAATCGATAATCCGGATTCAACTCCACTTATGCTTCTCATTCCATGCCCTGTTACTATGATGTCAGATTTTGTTTCTAGAGGGATTTGATATGGTGTACCTACCAATATTGGATAGGCACCAATCTGTCTGCCAAAAGTAATTCCTGAACTGCCATAAATCGAAGCATCTCTGTGGATTTTTTGCAAAACCTGTTCAGGTCTTCTGATTCGATCATCATGGGCTTCCCACCAGACTCCTTTGAGTTCAGTTCCGATTGGAAACATTTCTTTTAACAGTGGTTTGTCAATTTCCTCTCGCACACTATTCTTGAATTCTTGAAATGTATCTTGAGGGATTTCTTGGAACCCTAATCCTTCGACCTGTCTGATGTTTATTCGGCGGAGCCATAGACCTTCTGATCGAAGGCTATCAAGTAATTGCATATTGATCCCATAGGAGCTCTCTGTTTCTCCATTTAAGCCGGCAATGAAATTGAGCCCTGGCAATAATTTCGGCAGTCCTCGTCGACCACGTTCTCTACCATATTCATTGATGTGACGAATAGCAATCTTGAGTTGTGCCGAATTGCAATTAAGCCAATTTTCCTGATGAACCAGCGGGTCAGCCGATTCGAGTCCAAATGAGAGTACTGCTCCATCAGATAAAGTAGAAACCAAAGTTCTAGTTATTTCAGATGCGGGTTCTAAATTCTCGGCAATAATCGAAGGATTTGCATTATCGACATGCAGTATGTCCAATCTTTCATCTTCCCTTAATCCATGTAGCACTTTGGCAATCGGTTCTGGATCAGGGATTGGGTATTCTAATTCTACAACACCTTCGGCCTTGTAGGTATAGATGTCAGTGGCGCCTCCGATTCTGACGTGATTTACTCCATTGTCCAGAGCCGTGGTAATTTCAGTAATTACATCATTTTCGTCCCTAAAAATAGGAATTCCTTTCTTTGGCTCAATACAGAATTTGCAACCCCGTTTGTACCTCACACAGCCTTGATACAGTTCAACCTCATAAGTGAGGGGTCCAGGACGACCATCTTCGGTGATTAAATCGGGATGATTTGTGACACATTTTCCTTCGGCTCCTGCTTTCGCCCAAGTATTCCACTGGTCACTTGTTCTTCGCTTGTGAGACCACTCCCCTGTGCTTAGGAAATAGTCCAAGGTGGCATCTGTATCCTGAACTGCGCAAAATAATTCAGTTCGCAGGGGCATCCAGCCATCATAACGCCAATGACGAATTGCCCAGCCACCTGTGAGAACTGGTTGCTCACTTGGAAATATCGAAAGAAATTCATCCAATTCTCTACGTGAAATAGGAGTTCCGCGAACGTACTTACCAGGTACTATTGCACCTGCTAAAACTACAGCACCGTCAAGTTCGGAGAGTTGTTTTTTCAGTATTTCTCTATCCGAGGAATTGGTCAGTTTTTGTTTATGTTGCAGCCTCCACTCATCAATTGTCATATATGTGTATTCTAACCCTCTGGATTCAAGCACTCCACAGATATATCTGATATGGAATCCAAGATAATTTGGAACCCCAAAAGCAGCGGGCTCATCCTCATATCCATCAAGGACCAACCAGCCTTCCATCCAAACCCTCGAGTGTTCGAATTGCTGTTTGGTCTTCACGACTTCGCTAGTCAAGAGTCGATATATTGGGAAATTATCCTCTATCGGCGATTGCGATTTCGATTTCCTTTTCCACGGCGTCGATCGCCGCCATCATTAGATTCTTGAACGCTAATTTTTCTTCCATGAATTTCGGCTCCATCAAGTTCCTTGATCGCCTTTTCACCGGCTTTCCGACTAGCAAATTTAACGAAAGCAAATCCTCGAGACTTTCCTGTGTCTCTGTCCTTTGCAATGCTGCATTCTGTTATTTCCCCGTGGGTGGAAAATAGATTCCTGACGTCTTCCTCACTCGCATCAAAGGAAAGTCTTGCAACAAAGAGTTTGATTCCCGCTGCCTCTGCTGCCTGTGAACGAGCTTTGGTAAGAACTTCTCTTTCTGCTGCGAGTTCTTCCTTGGTTGCCTTACCGTCATTCACCTTATCCATGCAATCCTTGCATCGGATTGGCTTACCTGGTGTGGGCTCAAATGGAACTGTAGTATCGGTTCCACAAAGTGTACACTTACACTCATGCTTGATGCGTTGACGGCCGCCTGAGCCTCCTTTTCCGGTAATTGCAGAACGCATCCTCACTGCTGCGGGTGAAGCCTTGTGGTTAGGCCCACGACGATGGTCAGCCATAGGAGAAAGATACGGTCTAGCACCTTCATGACCAAGATTGCCTTCAGCTTCCGCAGACCATCTTTCCCCTGCCCTATTCAAATCCTGTATATCCTCACCGAGAGTATGACCGTGGCCAAAACCATTGGATAATGCTCTGTATCCAGAATAATCGCATCTATTACATGTCACATTGAAATCTTGTTTCTTCCCAGATGTTGTCAATTCATTTCCACAAGCGGGACAAATTGCCCATAAGACTCCTAATTCAGGGGAGCCGCGTGTACTCGCTTTCAAGTTAGGTTCCAATTGTGTTATTCTAGCTCGAATCAAATCCCTAGTTCGCATTGCATCCCCTGGTGAAGGTAGGAATCTATCGACAATTTCAGTAACGAAGATATCCGCGAATAAATCGTCAGCAATCAAGTCTCTGTGTCCACCTTCTTTTTCAGTGTGTAAAATACGAATCATTGCCACTTTAGGCATTAATTTGACAACTTCTGCGATAACCTCATCTCCAATTTCTGGAGAATTGGTATTGGGACGATTTGATTTTATCGAGATTATCTCCCCATCCGAAATTATCGTCCCACTGACCAGTGCAATTGCACCAACATCGGTCTCTGAAAGTCCGGAACCAATTGCGGTGCCTGATGGCACTTCTACTTGATTTCCTGGTGTGACAAAGTCCCCAGTTGTAGCACTCATCGTGGCCGGCGACCGAACTACTCCCTATGAACGGTCCGGCCGTGCGTAGCACGGCTAATTGAAAATAAAATCAATTATTCAGGAGGCTTTAATCTCCAGAATGCAACCTTTGTCCTTCCTCGACGACTAGAGTGGTGAGCATAGACCGCAGGGAGAGGAAATTCAGTTTCCCAATATCGGTTAACGGTCCATCCTTTGGATTCAAAATAAGGCTCAATATGAGTTGCTTTGGCACTGTGCATAAGGTGACAAATGGCATTAGAACGAACGACTGTATCAAAAAAAGGGCGATCTGATTTAGCGACCTGTGTTCCCCAAGGCGGGTTAGAAATTATCAAATCTACACCGGATAGATCTAAATTCTCATCGACATTTTTCATCACAATCTCGACATTTTCTGTAACACCCGCCTGTTCGATCGATTGGAAGGCGCTGTTACAGGCATCTTCATCCAATTCAATCAAAAGCACTTGTTCTATTCCCATCAGAGCAGCGCCTATTCCAAGCACCCCGTTTCCAGCACCTAGGTCTACAATAGTTGAATCAGAAGTCATATCGCCAAATGTTGCTATTTGACTTAACCAAGATGCTGCTATATCTCCCGGCGTAGAATATTGTTCTAACTCAAGCCTTCCACAGGGATGAGCAGGAAGAGAGGAAAGCAGCATGGCTAGTTGCCGTTGTCGCACGAACTCCGATGGAGGTCAGCCTATTGGCGTGTGCGGTCAGAAATCCCCTGCTAGTATGGTGTTATTGTCATGAAGAAGCCCGTCCGCTAACAATTGTTCAACTAGTAAAACTGAGTAACCTGCTGCGCCACGAATTGTGTTATCAGCCATTGTCGAATATCTCAGATTTGAGCCTTCGACCTCTACCTCACCTACCGCTACTGACATTGCGGCCTTCAGATCTTGTCCAGGGTGATCAGCAACCTCTACACCGGCCCAACGATGGTCGTGATGTAATTCTCCATCAACAAAGACAATCGGCCTACTGGGAGCCGATGGAAGGTTCAATTCCTGGCCGCGTGTAGTAGACTCTTGCCAAGAATGAATAACTTGGTGAGCACTAATTGAATCTTCGAATTCGACTTCTATTCTAGCATAGTGCCCATGGTCTCGAGTTACTCTCTTACATTCAGCTTCAATAGGAAAATCCGAGGATAGAATCTTAGTTAATTCGTTTACTACAGACTCAGCCTCTCCAGGGATTTCACTAGCAATTACTTCTCCAGAATGTGCCTTCGCAAGTAATTTTCGCCCTCCGCCTGAAAGTGCTTGTTCAGTGGCTATTCTAACTGAGGATATACTACAAATTTTCATGAGTGGAGCGAGTGTAATTGCTATTGGAGCAACTGTACAATTACTGCACGAAATGAGTCTGCCATCAGCCGTATCAAATTGCTTTTCTAGTAATTTTAAATCCCTAAAATTTACTTCAGGAACAATCAAGGGAATATTAGGGAATAATCTATGGATCTGTGCATGAGACACTACCAGAAAACCTGCAGCAGCCAAATTTCGCTCTACCCTTTCGGCCGGTTCATCGGGAAGTGCTGAGAAAATAATCCGAACACCTAAATTTCTAAAATCCTCAATCAATGAAGGAATGTTTTCCAATCCCCCAATTGTTAGTCCAGAGGGAGGAGGTCTTTCTTCGTCGAGACTCCATAAGCAATCATCGTGAGAAGTTCCCGCGGTTTCTGGAGAGCCGACTACTGCCACCGGTTCGAGCCAAGGATGAAACTGAAGTCTCTGAAAGAACCGTTGGGCGACTATTCCTGTTGCGCCGAGAATTGCACAGCGCACCCTCCCGTAGGAATCCATTAGTATCCCCTATCAAACAGGCTCCCTAAAGAGTACTGTTTCGAATTCTTAGGACAATAATTACGCATGTTCGCAATGATTGTTTAAATACCCTCGAGTTTTAGTTAATTGACATGTTGTTGGAAATCACGTATCTTGTCGGCGGACTTGTTTTGGGAGTCGTCATTGGATGGCTGTTATCCAAACAGAAAATGAATGCTGAATTATTTGCAATGAAATCCGCTTTAGCACAGGCTGAAGTCTCCGTAAACGTGATGTCTGAAGAACATACTAAATCGATGGAATTACTCAGGGCCGAGATGAGGAATTTTGCCACCGAAGCAAATGAAAAAGCATCCGTAAATCTTCTACAACTTGCTGGAGAAAGGTTTGATGCGCAAAAAATTGAGACTGAAAAGGATCATAATGCTCGGCGAAAGGAGGTTGCGGACCTAGTTTCTCCAATCAAAGATAGCCTAGAGAAATTGCAAGCATCGACAGACAAGATGGAGAAGGAACGCGAGGG
>CETU01078788.1_pt1 | contig 10731 bp, 3 predicted proteins | sample 356531 | NCBI WGS metagenome assembly CETU01 (sample SAMEA2623488, study PRJEB7988) | marine metagenome | isolation source: saline water (ENVO:00002010), including
GGAGCATTTTTGTGGCAAAGATCTACCGCTCGCCGAGTCGCTGAAATTATCGCTGAACAAGAGGCTGCAAAAATTGAGGAAACACCTCCTCCAACTGCAGAAGAGCAGGCACAGATGTATGCTTCTCGAAGGTCTAGTGATGATTTTGAATCAATAGCGGGAATGTCGTCTACGGAATTAAGTAAATCTTCACCTAGATCTGTAGGTTCTTCAGCAGTACTTGATGACCTTATTTCAGAAGAGGATGAAGTTCAATTAGACGAGGAAGAAACTCCTATTTCTTCTCCCTCTCCTGTTCGCAATCAATCGGCTTCTTCCCCTTCAGTTTTGGGAATCGAAATCCCAGTAATGGATACCATTTCATCACCAAAAGAGCCAGAGGTTTCATCGCCAATAGAGTCAGAAATTGAAGTTGTCGAAACCATCAAAATTACTTGTTCATCATGTGCTAAAGATTTCGAGGTGGATCTTCCCCCAGGAGTAACTTCTGGAAAAACGGCGTGTCCACATTGCGGAAGTATTGAGATGGTTCAACGATGAGCCTAAGTTGAACATTAACAGCAATATGCTAAAGGTGAGTCTGTAGAGGTAACTAACAATGCATCCAGAGCCGGGTCCCAACAGGGGGCGAACGAGCGTCGCTCTAATCTTGTTGATGTTACTCAGTGTTTGGCTTCCAGTTCCGGTGGCAAATGCGGCAATTCAAATCGAAAATCGTGACCTTGGAGTATTGACTGATTTACATGAGGCATTGGATGTAAGGGGTGGTTTACTCGTTGATGATGGTGAGTCTGCGTCAGCAGAGACTGCCATGGCATCTGTTGATGCGGCAATCCGTCCTTCTGGCCCCTATGATCCTCTGTCTTTAGCAGATAATCCTATGTCGGATGCAACGTTCAAACAAATCGATATTCAGCCAGTTGATCATCCTGATCCATTTGATATCATTTTAGATCCAGATAGTGCACCCCCTGGAGCTACAGATAGTATTCTTAATACTTTGATTAACATTACAGATTATGTTATTTGGACTCACTACGAAGCAAATGATGGCCGAGTTGTAGACAAATTTGAGGTCGTTGATTTTTCAGCATCTCTCACCTCCCTTCTGTTTTCTCCGGAACCATTTGAACATGAGATCGATATAGATGATTTTCTTGATGATGGTTCTACTCCAACATTGGTAGATACAAATGGAGATGGGATTCCAGATTCGCCCAATCAACCAGGAAATTGTGGATATGATGTATCTGTTGGGTTGACCGTATCCATTGATCCTAACGATGGAGCAGGAGTTGAAGGAACAACGTTGTGGTTGGAACCAACTGTCGAGTTTTCAGTTGAAATGTTTGATGGACAAGTCGATTTCTTTGATGCAGGTTGTGCTGGCACTCCTTCTTCGGATCCTGATGATCCAGTTTGGGATTCAATGGGGACACTTCGGGTTTCTCTATTCAAGCAATTTACTTTTTCAGAATCACTTTTCTTTGGTTCAGAAGGGCCTAGTTATATCTGGATTATCGATACCTTGCATACTATTCCTCCAGAGGCAACATCGTTGGAGGTAGGATTGGAACGAATTTGGTTGGATATAGCTGATACTGCACTTAGTGGAATTAATGGATTAACACTCGGATTACTCGTTACACTTTCAGGGATTGATCTTTCAGGAATTCAGTTAGTCTCTATTTCTTCTCCATATGCAATTCATCTTGAGACATTGGGTAGTACAGCATGTCCTGATTCATATGATCCATTGACAGATGCGAGTGATAATCCAGTTGAACATGGATGTGGAATATTAGCAGGTTTTGGATATATTCATTTGAGTGAACCTGCAAATGGAGTTCGTTCATTGATTGAATTAGCTTATATCGAATTTAGTGCTCATCCAAGAGATTTAGATGATAGAATACCTAGCGAAGTAGATTTGGTTATTCGTTCAGATTCTGTTTTATCAACTACTGTTGCAGATGTCGGAGAGGGTTCTTTGACTTCAATAGAGTATTATTCTGATCGAAGAGCGGATGTTCATGTTCATTTCCACGAAGATCGTAGAAACAAAGCTCCTTCTCAATTAGGCCAGTCATTTGGTAATGTAACCGAAAGTTCAGGATGGCTTCGAGGAATGCCAGAAGGAAGTCTGAATCAGTTAGAAATTAATCGTATTTTCACAATGCTTGGTTCGAATAAGGCGCCTGAACTTCCGGGGCAGATTCCTAGTCGTTTGGGTCTAATTATTGCCTTGAAAAACTTCTCAAAGGATGTAACTCAGAATGATAACGACCCATCTTTACCAGTTAATCCGGCAGATCCTCCACAATCCTTGGTCTTAATTCGTTCAGTACAACCAGTTGATGAGATTGATTACGGATCTTGGTTCCTTCGTGAAGGCTCTGAAGAAGATCGCCGCCAGATTCGAACAAGGATGAATCAATTGCCTACAGCTTTAGTTCTCTATGGTTCATTTTCCATCAATAATGGAGATGATGGGACGAATGTTTCTCTTGATTCTGCAGAAAATTTGGATTTCTTCTCACGCATACTAGATACTACCATTCTCAATTTGGTTGATATTTTCATTGGAATTGGTGGAGCATTAAATGCAGTTCCAGAAGCATTAGGAGAAGCAATCAGTGGTGGAATGACTTCTGGGTCTTCGCTTTCAGGAAATGATTTCCATCTTCAGATGTTTGATGACATCAGCGTCAATAGAATTCCGATGGTTTTAGGAGAAATCGAGATGAATCTTGGAACTTCTGATCATCCAACTTTGGCCGGTGACCACATCTTACTTTCAGAAGATCGAGATCTAGATTTAGTTCAAGGCCGTTCAGGAGCTAGAGAACCTCTAATGCCTATTGCTCTAAGTGTTAGATTGAGAGGTTTCAGTGCAGCAGATTTAGCGGACGATTCTTCATTGGATCGACAAGTGATTGGAATAAGTACAATACAAAACGAGTCATTGAGGGTTGGATTTACTTCACATGATGCCGGAACAATGGAAAATTCCTCCATCCATTTAGTTAGCATTAGTTCAATACCAGATTCAATTGAAATCACAGTACTGCCCGGAAGTATGTCTTGGAATTCAAGTGCTGAAATTGAAGAAATAACTTACATCGGAAAGGATGGAGACCATCGTCAAGCGGTTCGAATGCGTGGTATCCCTACTAGTTTCGACATGGAAGTAGCTGAATCCTTTTCTTGGAATGCATCTTCACCAATGTCTAGTGTAGAGATTCAGGTTTCAAATCATTCGATTCCGAGCACCATGGATGGTGATCATTTCCTCTATAATTACGACGGGCCAACAGATACAGCTTACTTATCTGCTAGAATGACCAATGTTTCTAGGGCAGCGTATCTTGTTGGAGATACTGACTTAGATCCTGAGGCATTGGACAGAGTTGAATTAAGAGTCGATGGTTCTCTGCCTTTCCGTTCTTCAATTCAACATATTCCGGCCTTAGGTTCACCAGACACTAGAGGCTTACATGTTCGGGCGTTATTCGATCCAATGCCAGGAGTAATCGGATTAGACGTGCCTAGAGCCGATAATCTAGATGGACCTGAAATACTAATCCCTGAATTCAACACCTCACAAGGCCTCCAAGGTTTGGCTTCGTTCATGGATGGAATGTCTGATTTGGGAGGTAGCATGAACCATCTTCTTGCAGATTTAACCGAATCAGTAACTGGCAAAGCAGGTGAAACAGCAACCTCTGAATTATCTCTTGGTTTCGAACTTGATGCTGATCGCCATTTCGATTTAACAGTGGATGCCCGTCAAGGTTCTCTAGACATTACTCCACCAGAATGGAGGCATGGCATTTCAATGACTGCCATGGATCAAGAAGAAGAGCAAGGATTCCATATTCGAACTTGGCTACCAGGTTTAGCTCCAGATGTAAAAACGGCAATTTCGTTCAGAAATGAATCCGGCTTGGAAATCTGGGATATCGAGGTAGAGATGTCTGATTGGCGCCCTGCTCGTGAGGAATTCATAGTTGAGATCAAAGGATTCGATGGGCAAGATCTAGATTTAGCATTGATTGGATTCGAGAAAGATGAGTCAACAGAAGTTTCAGTTGTCACGTCATTCAGCACCAGAAATTTAGGAGCAGTTAGTGAAGTAACTACATCCACCAACTATCATCTTTCACAAAGACTTGATTTTGTAGTTGCATCAATCCTTAATCGAAATCTGGGTACAAAATCCCAATTGTTTGTTTCAGATATCCCAGGACAAATCGATTTGTATGCCTCTATCGGTGAATCAATTTCAGTATCTCTTTCCGTTCCAGAATCAGAACGAGTTCAAGGCGATTCAGTAAAATCTGTCATGTTGCAACAATTGCAATGGTCAGCGGGACAATGGTGGCCAGCAACCGTATTTTTGAAAGATGTTCCAGGAGAAATTGATCTAACCACGGATCCTGCAAATATTTTCGATATTACCAAACCAACATCATTCCAAGGAATTCCAGAGTTCGATTTTAGCGCATCTTCTGCAGGTATGGATTTGTACATGGAAATTACAGGCCGGGCGATTAACACTCGAGGAGATACGGTTATGTTAGCTGAGGATTTGATGGACAGGATGACTGTTACATTGGATGAAGATTACAACTTAGCAATTCGTTCTAGTGGGATCGGAATACGTAATTTATACATGAGGCAAAGCAATGTTCCAATTCAACCAGGAATAATTCTAGAACAGATGGAAGCAATGGGTGAGAATTTGAAATCCGCTACAATTTCGTTAAATTATATCGGTAAGGTATACCCTGTTTTCCGTATTGATGATGTCCAAGGAGGACGAATTCTCATGTCTTCCAGAGCATCTGTTGATTTCATGGGTATCGAATGGGATGGAAGAGCAGTATTGATTGATGCTCAACAGACTTCAGGTATTCCTACTGGAACGTCTGTTGGAGTAAATGGAATAGCTTCAGACTTATCTCTACTCAATGTAATGCCTGGATTTGATGGTTCAACTACTCATTACATGGTTCCAGAACCCTTGTCTACAGGAATAGTGACTGTTTGTGCCACTTTTTTGGGAGGTGATTAATCGTGGTTCTCGATAATTTAGATGATCTTGAGGAAGATGTTGAAGACACTACTTTTGATATTGGAGGGCGCAAAGTTGCCTTGGAAGATGTTGAACGCGCATATGGGGCTCTAGCACAAGCAAAAGATATCGCATCAGTTGTTACTCCAAGCAAGGTAATTTTGGCCACTGGTCTTGTTCTTCTTCTTTTGGTGAGTTCTTTCGGAGTTTGGCATTGGATGATTCCGAGGGATGCTATTGTTGTGGATACTGTGTATATGCAAGGTGGCCCAGGTCATGTTGTATTGGTTCAAGTTCACAATCATGGTAGTCGTCAAGTCACCGATTTAAATGTAGAATTGGAGTTTAGAGACATGGAAGACGGACTTCTTGGCTCAACTAGTTTCGAATCATCAAATTTACCAGGCCATGTTTCTGTAGCGGGGGATGATCTTGAGTTAACCATCTCTGGTGCATCAGTTTGGGAAAATTACAGTCTTGCAATTCATTTGAGTTATACCAATCATCGTGGAGAATCTGTAGAAAAGACTTGGTTGCATATAGTTGGTGAATGGACAACTGAAACTTTTCGAGATCGTGGAGAAACACATTGGTTCTAATTTAGTCGAGAGGTGCGAAGCCCTAAATCCGGTTCTTTGGAGTTTGTAATATGGCCCGTACAAGATTAGCAATGGGCCTCGTTCTCCTGCTTCTCTTGAATTTTTCAAATTTCGTTACCCACGTAGACGAATCAATAGAATCTGAGAATTTTGACGACCCGTTTTCTCCAACAGCACTTGAACCAGATCCAGATTCCATAAGGGGTGTTTCTCCTTCATCATTTAATGACATAGAAATTGCTCATCGTTCTCCTGGAGCCAATACTCCCGTTGGATCTTTATCCACAACGGGTTGGACAATGTCTGATGATGTTAGTTCAACTTTCGTTACTCCTCGGACTGATCTTTCTATAGTTCTCATTGATTCAGGAATTGATCCTTGGGAAGCTAGAGAATCATTGAATTCGATAGATTCCTTGAATGTAAAGACAATGATTCCACCAACTGGCTTTCTAATTCAGGGAAATGAGGACGGATTGGAAAAAGCAGAATCTATTGAGGGAGTAATTGCATCATCTACAGTTCCTATCGCTTTGGTAGTTGATTCCCCGGTTAGGGAAGCGATTAATTCCATGAATCCAGAAGATCCAGTTTCTATTTTGATTACTGGTTGGAGAGACATAGCAGGAACTCCTTCATCCATAATTGAGATAGGCGACATGGTTCATGATTTTTCCAGTTTAGATGTTTTTGAGATTCGCCCATGGGGAGATGGTAGAGTAGAAGCAGTTGTTAGTGCAGCTACGATTCCAATATTGGCCTTGAATCCATCAGTTGCTTGGATTTCGTTTCCTCCACAATGGGAAATAGATAACGATCGTTCATTGGTACATATGCGCGTATCTGATGCATCTACAGCATTCATTTCAGAGTTGAATGGTTCAGGAATTAAGGTTGCAGTTGCCGATTCAGGTATTGACCAAGACCATGGAGATATGAATGGAAGAATTGGTTATGTTGAATCAATGACTTGGGGAGATTCGTCTACCGAAGATCGTCATTCTGGTCATGGAACCCATGTTGCTTGCACAGTATTGGGTGATGGAAGTAGAGGAGGCTACGCCGGAGTAGCTCCAAAAGCGGAATTGTATTTTCAAGCAATGGAAGATGATTCATCTGGGCAATTCTCAGGAGCCAGTGTCGATTACATGTTACGAACAGCTTACAATGCAGATGTTCAGATTCATACCAATTCTTGGGGATCAGCAACAGATCACGGAAAGTATACTACGTCCGCTGCTGATGTAGATAGTAGAACCTCACAATACGACCAATTTTGGTCTTATGATGGTTTAACAGTCTTGTATTCAGCAGGAAATGATGGAAATACTGGACTTACTCCTCCTGCGACTGCTAAGAATTCAATTGCTGTAGCAAATCACCACAATCGAGGCGGTAGCGCTCCCGACACAATCGCTCAATCAAGTAGTAAGGGTCCAACTGACGATGGTCGAATAAAACCAGATTTAGCCGCGCCAGGTTCGTGGGTTCGTTCCTGTCTTTCACAAGATGCTCAAGATACTGGAGGAAACACATGGAAGAGCACTTGGTACATCGAATATTCTGGTACATCAATGGCTGCTCCCAATGCAGCAGGTGCATCGGCTTTAGTTCACGAGTATCTCACTGAAATCGCAGGCCGCCCATCTCCTCAAGGTTCGTTGGTGAAGGCATTATTGGTATTGGGGGCAGAAGACATGGGTTCTCGAGATATTCCAAATGACGATGAAGGTTGGGGGCGAATAAATGTGGCAAATTCATTGGTTCCGGGAACTGATGTAGGAATTTTTGTTGACGATAGGAATAGTTTGAGATCTGGAAATTCAGCATCATATGAATTTAATTTAACACGTTCAAATTCTCCATTGAAGGTGGTACTTGCTTGGTCGGATTATCAGGGTAGTTCTTCTAGCAATAGTCAACTTAGAAATGATCTAGATCTTGAAGTCGTTGCACCAGATGGAACCACAACATATCTTGGAAATAATTTCCAAGCTGGCCGTTCTGTTCCTGGAGGTTCTTCTGATTCTACGAATAACCTAGAAGTGGTTTTGGTTGACTCTGCCGTTGCAGGAGTTTGGACAGTAAAAGTTTCAGATGTGTATCATGGTGGCGGAAGAAGTGAACAACCGTATTCTATTGCAGTCCGAGGAGTCAATGTGAATGATCTTCGTTCTGATCCAATTGTACAATTATCAGATATTTCCTATTCGTCAGATGTTCCTCAAGTCGGAGAAGAAATGACAATTTCAGTTCCAATTACAAATCAAGGAAGTGGAAGGGCTCTCGATCTGGTGGTAGAAGCAGGCATTCTCAAAGTAGGAACTTTGGGGACAGATTTGGGAAGAGAGACCATTACACTTGGTCCTGGAGTAACTAGAATTGTTCAATGGCAATGGACTCCTCAAGATGAAGGAGAAGTAACATTGCGAATCAACATCGATCCAGATGAAGCAATAGAAGAGTCAGATGAGGACAATAACATCGCCAATATCCCATTGATTGTTTCAGCCCCAGGGATTAGAATCGATGTAATTCAAGCAACCCAAGTTGTTTCTTCAGCAGATCAGGCTTCCAGTTCTTGGACATTAAGAATAAAGAATACTGCTCTTATCCCTACGAATGCATCTATGGATTCTGGGCCAGCCATTAGGGATTTTGATGGTGCTTCGTTTTCATGGTTTGACTCATTCAATAGAACAACCATGCCTCTTCAGGGAAGTGAAGTTGTAGAAATATCATACACAATGGTACATCCAACCCCTCCTGAACCTGGAAATTACAGGATTACAATTACTGGGACTGACGCAGATAACAGCATTGAATTCCCTATCGATATTATGTTGATTGTACCTGTTCTTCCAGATGTTCAATTCCAGTCCACTTCCTCCTTGGTGTCACTCCATCCTGTCGATAATACTTCATTTGAGGTATTATTATCAAATCGAGGAAATGGAGTTCAAGGATACGATTTGCGTATTGATGCACCTCAGAGTTGGTCCATGGGATTCGATGAATTAGGTTCTACAAGTGGCGCATCAGGCGGTTCTACAGGTACCATGGCGATTGATGAACAAATTAGCATACAGATGACGGCAACTCCTCCTCCAGTAATGATTGCATCAGGTACGAGTTTGACTGCAAAATTAGTAGCAACTTCACAAGTTGATCCAACAAAATCTTGGGAGATTGAAATCCCAATGGAGGTTCAATCATTCGATCGGTTATCAGCTAGGTTGGACACGCAGATAGGAATAGTATCCAAGGATGCAACACTTACTTTGCAATACACCATTGTGAATACTGGAAATCAAGATGTTGTGATTACTCCCAATGCGGATGATCGTCCCTCAGGATGGGAATTGAGTAGTTCATTATCGTCCTTTTCTATAGCCCAAAGTGATGAAGCCATCTTTGGAGTCGCCTTGAGCGGTAGTAACCTTGCAACCAGTGGCATAATGAAAATGGAATTCGTCACTGCGAGCGGATATTCTGTTACAGTACCTCTTCAGATTCAAGTTGAAGAAGAATATAGTGGTTCAATCTCATTTTCTTCAATATTGTTGGCTAACGGCTCAATTGGAGGCACCCCATTGGCTGCTGGAGATGTAAATCCTGGACCACCTGGCTTCCTTTTGGAATGGGTTGTAGAGAATGATGGAACAACATCTTGGGAAGGAGATTATTCTCTTGATGTTCCAACTGGCTGGACTTACGACTGTGATTCGCCCGGTATTCTAGCAGGGGGTTCATTGGATTACCTGACTTGCACCGTTGAAATGCCTCTCGATGTGACACCTGGTTCAATGCCTGCTATTGGAGCGATAGTCAATGCAGGCGATTTATCACTTCTTGATATCATTTCAATTCAAGTTTCTTCTGCACAATCTGCCTCTATTTCATTATCAGAAAATTCGTTAACGGTTCTTGAAAATGGAAAGGACAACAACATCGAGGTAGAAATTAGAAACACAGGAAGTTCAGCGTTTGAACATCGAATAGTGGTTACTTCGTTGGATGGTTGGGATGTCCAATTAATTGATGACCCTACAATTTCATTGAATCAACAATCATTAGCATTGGTCGATATCCTAGTTTCTCCTAATGAACCAGGTTTTGGAGTGATTAGAGTTCAGATACTTGGCCCTGACGATGTTGTAATTGCATCTGAAGATTTGATGTTTGAATCTAGAGGATCAGCTCAAGAGTCTGCTGATTCAGGGCTCGACGGCATTCTATTCGTGTTTGCAGGTCTGCTTGTGTTATTTGGAGTTGCAATTATTCTATTTGTGTCTAAAACGTCTAAGAGTCGTTCTTCATCACCTAATTCATTCACAGCAACTCTTCCACCACCCCCTACGACTCAAAATTCTTCAATATCCAATTCAAATCTAAATGTAGAAACTACGGAACCATTGGTACTTTGTTGGGCTTGTAGCGGTAAAATAGAATCTCAAAATCGTCGTGCATGTCCCTCATGTGGGGCTAGATATCATCTAGTTGGTGACTGTTTACATTCTGGATTAGATAAATGTCGCCGGTGTGAGGCATTATCTTCTACATTCGTGGAGGAATAGTATGCATCTCGTCGGAGGTCATTTATCCGTCGGACGTTCACGGACGGGTATGGGAAGCAGAAGGAGAGATGTAGTATTCTCAGTGGTTTTGCTACTTTTTGTCTCACTTACACCTGTTGTTTCTGCTGATGCAAGCGTAACTCTTTCATCAAACACATTAGCGCAGGAAGCCGATTCTGACAATCCTGCTGAATATACAATTACTGTTAGAAATACAGGTTCTGATGACATTACAGTCAGTCTTAGTACCGTTCAAGGAGAGGGTTGTCAAGGGTTCACATCCAATATTGAACAAATTAGTGGTACAATTGCATCAGGATCTAGTGAATCGACCACACTAACGGTAACTGTTGGCCAAGGTGCAGATGGAGATTGTGATACAACAGTACAGGCAACTGCACAGGTCGCCCCTCCCGGTGCTCCAGGAGCACCAGGACAGGATGAAATTACTGTAACAACTACAGCCGGTTCGGGTGGT
>CETU01124002.1_pt1 | contig 10709 bp, 11 predicted proteins | sample 356531 | NCBI WGS metagenome assembly CETU01 (sample SAMEA2623488, study PRJEB7988) | marine metagenome | isolation source: saline water (ENVO:00002010), including
TTATTAAAGGATTACTTAGAAGCTTTAACTTTCTTTTCTATGAAAGCTGGTACGTCGTCTTCTTTATCGATGAGCTCTTCCTTCTGATTTTTAGGCTGAAAAGCGTACAAAACATGTAACTTGCAATAGCTAAAACCCTCTATAGGTGTTCTACCACAGAAGTAAAAACTCTCCTGATCAGGATGTCCCATTGGCCATCTACAATTTTTATCGTCTAATTCTTCCAATTTTTTTGGATTTTCTGGCTCAAAGTTTTTATCAAGAAGTAAGGATTTGAACCTACTTCTTCTGCTTACATATTTCTCTTCTTTACTTGCTCCACTTACAATTTGTTTTTTCTGTTTTTCAGGTTTTTTTGAATGTACTCTTCCTGCTAATTTAAGGCGATGCGCTTTTCCAATAACAGCATTTCTAGTTGTCCCACCAAGAATTTCTGCAATTTGGCTTGCGGTATGTCCTTTTTCCCACAATTCTTTTAGCTTTGCTTCACGTGCTTCGTCCCAACTGCTCATATAAATGAAAACTACATATAGTTTTCTATTTCCAAGGTATTACATTATCTTGTAGTGTTAAAATAAATAAAGTGTAAAATCATTTTAAAACAAAAGTTTTTCACAGAAATTTTATTTTGAAGTTATAAGACTACGTATGGTTGAAATAAGTACAAAATACAAATTAGGCGTAAGAAGATTTGGTTTAATAAACTGGATTGGTCTTTGGACTCTTTATCAAAAAGAAGTCCTTAGATTCCTAATTGTTTGGATACAAACACTTTTATCCCCAATTATATCTTCTTTGCTATTTCTGTTAGTTTTAACACTTGCACTTGGAAGTGGTAGATCTGATATGCTTGGCTTTCCTTTCATTGATTTTCTCGCGCCTGGATTGATTGCAATGCAAATAATTCAACAAGCTTTTTCCCATTCTTCCTCATCTTTTATGATTGGAAAAATTCAAGGAAACATTGTGGATATTTTGTATGCTCCTCTCTCAGCAGGAGAAGTGATTTTTGCAGTAACAATGGCAGCTACAACGAGAAGTTTTATGATCGGGATAGTTTCGATTTTCATTTTCTATTTTTTGGTAGGTATAGAAATTAAAAATTTTTATGCAGTTATTTTCTACACATTTATCTCGTCTTTTATCTTAGGAACAATCGGAATTATAGCAGGATTATGGGCTGAAAAATTTGACCATATGGCTTCGGTCACAAATTTTATAATAATACCGCTTTCTTTTTTGTCAGGTACTTTTTATACAATAAATAATCTTCCAGAGGTTTTACAGCTAATTAGCAAGTGTAATCCCTTTTTTTATATGATTGATGGATTTAGATACGGTTTTCTAGAAAAATCTGATGGATCAATTTTTGTTGGAGCAATTTATTTAATCATACTATCAATTCTTTTGTGGTTTATTTCATATTTTCTTTATAAAAAAGGTTATAAAATAAAATCTTAATCAATGAGCTCTTTAGCAAAAAATTATGAAAGAAGAAAAATTGCCTTTAAGAGAGGAAAAGGGAGTTTTTTGTATTCTACAAATGGAAAAAAATATTTAGATTTTGTTCAGGGAATTGCTGTCAATTCACTAGGGCACGCGAATCCTTATCTTATAAATGCGATTAATAAACAGTCGAAAAAAATTTGGCATATATCAAATGCATTTAATATTCCAGAGGGAGAAAAACTTGCTAAAAGATTAACCCAAAAAACTTTTGCTGATTATGTAATTTTTCAAAATAGCGGCACAGAAGCTACAGAAGTAGCTATAAAAGCTGCTAGAAGATATTTTTATTCTATAGGCAAACCAAAAAAAAATAGAATTCTTTGTATAAAAAATTCATTTCACGGCAGAACTATCGCTGCGATTTATGCTAGTGGGTCAAAAAAAATGACTGAGGGATTTGGTCCAAAAGTTCCAGGATTTGACCATTTTAATTTTGGTGATCATAAAAGTTTAGAAAGATCCATCACTAGTAAAACTGCTGCAATAATGTGTGAAACCGCAATGGGAGAGTCAGGAATCAAGGTTATACCAGAATGGTGTCTAAAAGGTTTGAGAAAAATTTGTAATAAGAGAAAAATTTTGTTAATTTTAGACGAAGTTCAATGTGGTATAGGAAGATCTGGAAAATTTTTTGCTTTTGAATATTCAAAAATTAAACCTGATATTGTTCCAATCGCTAAAGGCATTGGAGGTGGCTTTCCAATTGGAGCAGTTTTAATGAATAAAAAAGTGGCTTTGGCAATGACTCCTGGATCCCACGGTAGTACTTTTGGAGGAAACCCATTAGCTATGAGTGTAGGCAATGCAGTTTTAGATCAAATATTCAAAAAAGGTTTTTTAGCAAATGTTATAAAATCTTCAAAATATTTTATGAATGAATTACATAAAATAAAAGAAGATTATCCAGGAATTATAAAAGATGTAAGAGGGATTGGTTTATTATTGGGCATACAGCTTTTTGAGAATCAAAAAAAATTTATTAAAGAATTAGAAGATGAAAGATTGTTAACAATTAGAGCAGGAGAGAATGTAGTGAGAATACTACCTCCTTTAAACGTTAAAAAAACAGAAATTGATCTTGCAATTAAAATAATAAGAAAGGTTTGTAATCAACAGGATTAGAATATGAATCATTTTATAAATATCGCTGATTTATCGAAGAGTGATCTAAGAACTATTATAAATGTAGGAAAGAAAAGAAAATCAGAAAGAGGGCAAAAATCACACTCCCAACCTGACACAGATCAGCCACTTCAAGGAAAAACTATGGTTATGATTTTTGAAAAAACTTCTACAAGAACGAGAATATCTTTTGATTTAGCAGTAAAACAGTTAGGAGGTTCATCTATAATTTTAAATAGAGATGAAATTCATTATGGGAAGGGAGATGAAACTATAAAAGATACTGCAAAAGTTTTGTCTCAGTATGCAGATATTATTATGATAAGAACTGACTCACACAAAAACGTTGATGAATTTAAGAAACATTTAGACATTCCAGTTATCAATGGGCTTACAAATGAGGGACACCCTTGCCAAGTTATGTCCGACATTCTTACTTTTGAGGAGTTAAAAGGCAATATCAAAGATAGGACTATTGCTTGGATTGGAGATGGGAATAATGTTTCAAATTCTTTTATCGAAGCTGCAACAAAATTTGATTTTAACCTCAAAATTGCGTCTCCTAAGAAATATCAACCAAATAGTAAGGTTATAAAGTTAGCAAAAAAAAATAATTGTAAACTTTTGATAACCGAAGATCCATTTGAGGCAGCATCAGAAGCAGATTGTATTATGACAGATAAATGGATTTCAATGAGTGACAAAGGGGACAAAAATAAGAAAAAAAAAATTTTAAAAAAATATCAAGTTAATAATAAACTTTTGAAAGTTGCAAAATCAGATGTAATTTTTATGCACTGTCTTCCTGCCAGTAGAGAAGAGGAGGTAACAAGTGAGGTAATGGATGGAAAAAAATCAGTAGTTTGGTTGCAGGCGTTTAACAGAATTCATGCTCAGAAAAGTATTATTGAATGGTGTATAAAATAATTTATGGCGAAGATAGCGGATTGTCACTAAAACTATTCATATAAAGTATAACAGAAGCTCTATCTTTTTCGCTTTTTAATCCAGCAAAAGCCATTTTAGTACCTTTGATATGTGCTTGTGGTTTAATTAAATATGAATTCATTTCAGCAAATGACCAAACTTTACCGTGAGCTACCAGAGCTTTTGAATATTTATAATCTTTTATAGAAGCAGATTTTTTTCCTAGTACACCGTATAAAACTGGTCCAATTTTATTTTTACCTCCTTTAGCAACCACATGACATGCAGAGCATTTTTTAAATACTTTCTGACCATGCTCCAAGGTGCCTAGCGCAAGAAACGCTTTTATATCTACAACACCAGCACTAGAACTTGCTGAAGTTACATTTTTAATTGTTGGTGCTTCAACCACGTATGCAGCCTCTGATGGTTTTTCAACATTAAAGACTAAATCAGTGATTTTTTCTATTCCAAAAACTACTAATACTGTAAAAATAATTGCGGCTACGATTTTATTTATTTCAAAACCATTCATAAATTTGATAATTATTAAAGAAGATATATCACGAGTTAGTAAAAAAAACTTTAAGTAATTTTGTTAATATTGCGTCTTTGAGCCGCATAAATATTTATGAGTAATACAGTTGTTATTATCCCTTCTCGTTTAAAGGCCCAAAGGTTTCCTAACAAACCTTTAGAGTTAATAAATGGAAAAGAAATGATATCTCATGTTTATAATTTGGCAGTTAAATCTAATGTAGGGAAGGTTCTAGTGGTAACTCCTGATAAAGACATAGATAAAGTTATTAAAAAAATTGGAGGCAATTCCTTCTTTTCTGAATCACATCACGAAACAGGTACTGATAGAGTTTTTGAAGCATTCAAAAAACATTTTTCTGAAAAACCCAAATTTATAATAAATTTACAAGGTGATATGCCTAATCTAGATCCAAAAGCAATTAATCAGATTAATCAATATATGCAAAAAGGTTTATGCGATGTTGGTACACTAGCTTCAAATATAAAAAATAAAAATGAAATTAATAATAAAAATATTGTTAAAGTAATTTTGGGTAATAATATTGAAAAATTGGGTTTTTCAGAAGCGCTCGATTTTAAAAGGGATTTAATCAATGAAGAAAATAAATATATCTTTCATCATATTGGTATTTATGCCTTTACTAGTGAAGCTTTAATAAGGTATGTAAATTTAAAAAGAACAAAATTAGAATTAGAAAGAAATTTAGAGCAAATGAGAGCATTAGAAAATAAAATGAGGATTCATGTTGGTTATACAGAATCCCTACCACTAAGCGTAGATACCAAAGAAGATTTAAAAGAAATTAAAAAAATAATGGAGAAATAATTTGAAAGATATCAAGATAGCATTTCAAGGAGAGCTAGGAGCATACTCACACATTGCGTGTGAGAAATTATTTCCTGGATCCCAAATTAAGGCTTGTCCTACATTTGAGGAAACTTTTAGATTTGCTCACCAAGATGAAAATAGTAAAATTATAATTCCAATTGAAAATTCTTTGGCAGGCAGAGTTGCAGATATTCATTATTTATTGCCTAAATATAAATTACAAATATATGCCGAGCATTTTCAAACAGTCGAACACAATCTCTTAGTTAAAGAAGGTACTGAATTAAAAGATCTCAAATATGTAAGAAGTCACGCACAGGCTATAGATCAATGCCAAAAAATTATTCAAAAATATAAATTAAAAACTATAATCTCTGCAGATACTGCTGGCTCAGCGAAAGAACTTTCAAAAGGGAGCGATAAATCCATAGGTGCAATTGCCTCAAATCTTTCTGCAGAAATATATAAACTAAAAATATTGAAAAAAAATATCGAGGATGAAAGTAATAATGTTACTAGATTTTTAATAATGGGTAAAAATATTCAACAACCAAGTTTTGAGAAAAACAAAAAATATATTACTAGCTGTATATTTAGGCTTAAAAGTATCCCGGCAGCTCTATACAAATGTCTTGGGGGGTTTGCTACTAATCAAGTTAACCTTACTAAATTAGAAAGTTTTTCAGTTAAAAATACTTTTGACCAGACTAATTTTTACTTAGATTTAGAAGGCCACATTGAACAGTCTCAAGTCCAAAAAGCTTTAGAGGAGCTTGGATTTCATACTGAAAGCCTAAATATTTTAGGAGTTTATGAAGCCTCAACATCAAGACAAAAAAAATAGTCCACAAACTTAAGATTCCAGACTTGTAGTAATCAATTTTATCCTGATATAATAATTTGGAGGCCATTCAGGCGATTTTGATACGTTTAATGTGTCAGGGTGTAACAACAGCAGCACGAACTTTTAAAAGCGGGTTGTTTGGTCTCCTGATATGAAAAATAATAGTGAATTTAAAATATTAGCTCTAAAATACAGACCAAAAATTTTTAACGATTTAATCGGACAAGAAGTAATTGCTGAAACTATTTTTAATTCAATTAAAATAGGAAAAACTCCAAATGCTTACCTTTTAACTGGCATAAGAGGTGTAGGAAAGACAACTACGGCCAGACTCATCGCTAAGGCATTAAACTGTTCAAATGATGCAGACCAAGGATCAAATTATAATAAAAATAATTTATGTGATCACTGTGAGCAAATTGAAAATTCTAATCATATAGATGTATTAGAAATGGATGCCGCATCAAAGACCGGAATAGATGATATTCGTGAATTAATAGAGAGCTCGAAATACAATCCAACAAATGCAAAATTTAAGATATTTATAATTGACGAAGTTCATATGTTGTCAAAACAAGCCTTTAATGGATTACTGAAAACATTAGAAGAACCTCCTGAAAAACTAAAATTTATTTTAGCAACAACGGAAGCTAGAAAAATACCAGTAACCATTTTATCTAGATGCCAAAGATTTGACTTAAAAAGAGTTAGTTTAGAAAAAATTTATGAACATATTAAAAAAATTTCAGTAAAAGAAAATGGAAAAATTTCTGACAATGCATTGAAATTATTAGCCAGAGCTTCCGAAGGTTCAGTTAGAGATGCAGTTTCTTTATTGGATAGAGCTTTAATTTTCCAAAATTTGGATACCAACAAAAATATTGAGGACGTCGATGTTAGAAAGATGTTAGGTTTGGCTGATAAATCTAAACTAATTCAATTGTTCGCCTATGTTCTTGAAGGAGATGAAAAAAAAGCTAACAAGGAATTAAAGGATCTTACGGACCAAGGATTAGATGCGAAGAATTTTTTAAATGATTTTTTAGAGCTAATATATCTTTTTGGAAGAAGAATAAACCTTGGCCCAATTAAAAAAGATATATTTATTTCTGAAGGCGAACTTAAATTAATTGAAGAAAAATCTAGCAACTTAAATATGCAAGATTTAGCATTGTTTTGGCAGCTAACACTGAAAACTATTGATGATTTAAAAACAGTTACTAACGAAAATATTGCTTTAGAAATGTTTTTAATGCAATTAGTGCATATAAAAAGTTTGGATGAATATAGCAAAGAAAAAAATCTTGAAAGTGGAAATTATTCTTATCAAGAGTCAACAAAAAAAAAATTTGAGAATAATGAAAATAACTCGAGCCCGATAAACTTTGCAAAAGAACAAATGAAAAGTACGGAACAGGTCAAGTCCGTATCTGAGTCAAGTAAAAATGTTAAAGAAAAATTTCAAATAAGATCTTTTTCAGATCTCATCTATCTATCTGATAAAAATAAAGAAATACAACTCAAATATGATCTCGAAAGAAATGTAAAACTTATTAACTTTGAATATGGAAAAATTGATATTAATTTTAATGAGAATTTAAACAAAAGCTTTATAAAAAAACTTTCACAAAGTTTGTACGAATGGACTGGAAAAAGATGGATTATTACCCTTAGCAAAGAGGACAAGGGAAAAACTTTTCATCAGCAAAAAGTATATGAAAAAGAAAAATTATTGAACGAAGAAAAAAATAGTCAAATTTTTAAGGAAATCATAAATATTTTCCCTGACTCCGATTTAATTGATGTAAGGAAAGAAGATGAATAATTTTTCTGATATGTTATCAAAAGCAAAAAAAATGCAAGATAAAATGAAAGAAGTTCAAGAAAACTTAAAAAAAATTGAGGTTGTAGGTGTATCCGGTGGTGATCTAGTGAAGGTCACTTTGAACGGAGATTACGAAATGAAATCGATCGTGATAGATCAAAATGCAAAGAAAGAAAAAGAAGAAATTATTATTGACCTTATAATTGCAGCTTATAATGATGCAAAGGAAAAGTTAAAAAGAAAAACATCAGAAGAACTATCTAAGGCTGCCGGTGTATCAAATTTACCTTTCGATTTTAAATTACCTTTTTAGATGGATAACCACACTCCAGAATTAGAAGAACTAATAAAGCAATTTTCAAAATTGCCTGGACTAGGACCCAAGTCTGCAAAAAGAATCATATTAAAACTCATTAATAACAAAGAAAATATGATTAAACCTCTCGCAAAATCACTAGCAAGTGTTTACAAAAATATTATTCGTTGTAGAGATTGTGGAAATCTTAAAGCAATAAATAATAAATGCATTTGTGAACAAAATATAAATTCTTATGACAAAATATGTGTGGTAGAAAATTTAGCAGATATGTGGGTAATAGACTCATCAAATATTTTTAAAGGATACTTTCATATTTTAGGAGGCACATTAAACCCAAATGAAAATTATGATCAGAAGAACTTGTTAATTGACTCCTTAGTAAAAAGAATAAAAAGAAATAATTTAAAGGAAGTTATTATTGCTACAAGTGCCACAGTTGAAGGTCAAACAACAGCCCATTATATTGAAGATGCAATTAAGAGTAATAAAATAAAGATATCCAAACTTGGTCAGGGCTTGCCAGTCGGTGGTGAAATAGAACAGTTAGATGACGGTACTTTAATCTCAGCTTTTAAAAATAGAGTTCCAGTTTCTAGCGACTAGCTTTTTTTTCTATCCTTCTTTTATGTAATAATGGCTCGGTATAACCTGAAGGTTGGGTTCTACCCTGAAAAATTAAATCACAAGCTGTCAAAAAAGCGATTGATTTATCAAAATTTGGAGACATTGGTTGATAGTTTTTGTCATCAACATTTTGTTTGTCGACTATTGTTGCCATTTTCTTCATTATATTCATAACCTGATCTTTGGTACATATTTTGTGATGCAACCAGTTTGCCATATGTTGCGAGGATATTCTAAGTGTTGCCCTGTCCTCCATTAAACCTATATCATTAATATCAGGCACTTTCGAGCAACCAACGCCTTGATCAACCCATCTAACAACGTACCCTAAAATTCCTTGAGCATTATTTTCTAGTTCTTTATTTATATCATCCGTCGACCAATTTGGTCTATCAGCCTTTGGAATTTTTAAAATTCCTTCGAGCTTAGCTTTTTCTCTTGATTTTATCTCAAGTTGTTTTTTGAAAACATCGACTTTATGATAGTGAGTTGCATGAAGTGTTGCTGCAGTTGGAGAAGGAACCCAAGCACAATTAGCTCCCGATTTTGGATGACCTATTTTTTGATTCATCATATCATTCATTTTATCAGGCATAGCCCACATTCCTTTTCCTATCTGTGCCTTACCGGAAAAACCACACGATAAACCAATATCAACATTCCAATTTTCATAGGTATTAAGCCAAGTAGATTTCTTCATTTCACCTTTAAAAATCATTGGTCCTGCCTCGAACGATGTATGCATTTCATCTCCGGTTCTATCTAAAAAACCGGTATTAATAAAAACAACCCTATCTTTGACTTTTCTTATACATTCTTTCAAATTTACTGTAGTTCTTCTTTCCTCATCCATTATGCCAACTTTAATAGAATATTTTTTTAATCCTAAAACTTCCTCTACATTTCCAAAAATATTATTTGTAAATTCAACCTCCTCAGGTCCATGCATTTTTGGTTTGACTATGTACATAGACTCTTTTCTGGAGTTTTTTTTATTTTTAAAGTCGTGTATTGCACATAGCGTTGATATAAATGCATCCATTATTCCCTCAGGAATTTCTGATCCGTCATTCAAAATTATTGAGGGATTAGTCATTAGATGACCTACATTTCGATTTAGAAGAAGAGCTCTTCCCTGCAAACTTATTTTTTTGCCATCTTTTGATATGTAGTTTCGGTTAGGATTTAATTTTCTAACAAACTTTTTTCCGTTTTTTTCTATGTCTGCCGTTAGGTCGCCTTTCATCAGCCCTAGCCAATTGCGGTAACACTTGATTTTATCTTCTCCATCAACAGCAGCTACAGAATCTTCATTGTCCACAATTGTAGAAATTGCCGACTCAACAATAACATCACTTATATTAGCAATGTCCATTTTCCCAACTAGCTTATTTGGGTCAATTACAATATCTATATGTAGATTATTATTTTTTAATAAAATTGATTTTAAATTATTTTTTTCACCCTGAAAGCCAACAAATTGATCATTATTTTTAAGAAAATATTTTTTATTTGTTTCAAACAAGATAAGTTTATCATCTTCTATTTTAAATTTTGTTATTTGATGCCATTTGATATTTGAAATTGGGACAGCCTTATCCAATAAATCTTTAACATAACTAATAACCGTGTAACCTCTTTCCTCATTATATTCTTTACTTTTTTTTCCTGGAATAGCATCAGTCCCGTATAGTGCGTCATACAAACTGCCCCATCTTGCATTTGCAGCATTTAATGCGTAACGAGCGTTATCAACAGGAACGACCAACTGAGGCCCAGCTATAGTTGCAATTTCTTCATCTACATTCGTTGTATTAATTTTAAAATCTTCTTTTTCTTCAACAATATAATTTATTGATTTTAAGAAATTAAAATATTCTTCTTTATTAAATTCAGTGCCTTTTTTTGACAAATGCCATTCATCTATTTTTTTTTGAATTTCATCTCGCTTTTTTATCAATTTTAAGTTGACGGGGGCCAAACTATGTACTGCCTTATCAAAACCTTCCCAGAATTTATCTACATCTATGCTTGTTCCAGGAATTACTTCCTCATTAATAAACTTATGCAATTTGTCATCTACTTTAAGATTTTTTACTTTAATTTTTTTCATTTAGGTGAGAATACAACAAATAATTAGTAATTTCACAACACTTTATTGACATATTTG
>CETU01019808.1_pt1 | contig 10701 bp, 9 predicted proteins | sample 356531 | NCBI WGS metagenome assembly CETU01 (sample SAMEA2623488, study PRJEB7988) | marine metagenome | isolation source: saline water (ENVO:00002010), including
AATTAAAATAGCTTTTAAAAAAATTCAAATTTTGAATTAATTAATTTCGTCCACTATCCTTTTTATAATTTTTGTATGTTTTGGGCTGGATCCACAACAAGACCCTACCACAAACGGTCTTTCATTTAAGTATTTTACAATAGATTCTTCAAACATTTTATCTGAGTTCATACGATCTATTTTTCCATCAATTTCAGGATCAGATTCTCCAAGGTTTGGATATATACCCCATTTAAATTCAGACAAATTTTTGAAATTATAAAAACATTCGCTCGACCTTGAAAGCGTGTTGCAGTTTAGCATAATGCACTCAAGGGTATTATTTGAAAACTGAAAAACATCTTTGACTGAATGTCCAGAGAGCAAATAGTCTGAACTCTCAAGAATCAAACTGAGCCAAACCTTGTTAAAGTCTTTTGATATGGATAAAGCTATTTCAATCTCATCTATATGAGACATAGTTTCAAATAAAATAAGATCTATGCCAGACTCTTCGAACCATAGCAGCATTTCACCGAATGTATCCTCTGCAACAGCTTTGCCTGGAAAAAGATCTGGTTTATAACAATCCTCAACGCTAGTGATGGATCCTGCAATGATTTGCGCTTTGGATCTTTGTGCAGACTCGACTGCTCTCATTAAACTCTCTCTCGCACGATGATTAGCTGTTTGTTGGGAAAATCCTGCTTTTCTATACGACCATGTAGTAGTTCGAAATGTATTGGTTGTAATAATGTCAGCGCCTGCTGCAACATAACTAGAATGAACGTCGGCTACATCATCAGGATGTGTAATATTTAGATCGGCCGACCAAAGAGGTAATGGAAGTTTGAGGCCGCGCTCCATCAGTTGGGTACCCATTGCCCCATCTAAAATGAGGGGCCTGCTAACCGCAGGCATTCATGCATTCTTTCATTGTTTCAAATGGGGCTGTGCCATTACAACCACCCCAAAAAAACTGCTTACATTGTTGCGTTTTTTGATCAAAATAAAATCGCGGTATAGCTGCTCTGCAGGGACCAGAATCAGGTTTGAGCTCACACAATGCACCCGAACGGAGGAGCATATCATTTTTAAGAGATTCAAAGGTGTTTGAATTTTCCTGAGCATCTTCGCATGAAAACACAACAATAGAAGACAATAAGAGAATTGTTTTTACTTTAACCAATTAATTAACCTCATTATTATAAAGATAATTATATTAACAATAATTAGCGTAGTTATTGGAAAATAAAACCGTACATTTTCCGAGCCAAGTCTTATATCTCCAGGAAGTCGTCCGAACCAACCAAGCTTTTCTGAAAAAAAATTTAGGATAAAACCCAATGCAATAGCAACAATGCCTGCTGCCATCAACCATTTTCCTACGTCTTTCACTTTATGTTTTAAAAAAGTGATGAAGGATAAAAACCATCATCAATAAGTTTTAATATTTGAGACACTACGTAAGGCTTGTCTTCTTTATAGGTAACCCCAAACCAAGACGCATTGCTTTTTAAAACTTTGACTTGTTCTTTTTCCTTATTTATTAGATCGTTTATGACAGAGGGTATCAGGTATTCACTTTTGAGTTCATTTGAATGATTTGAGAGGAATTTTGAAAATCCCTGATTCAAATACTCAAATAATTTTGGAGTAAATCCCCACATATTCATAGATACCTGCTCATTGCCTGTAAGAGCTAAATGTCCTGAAGATATTATTTCATTATTTGAGTAGGCAATGTCATGAGTTTCAATGATATTAGATAAATTATTATCTACAACTTCACATACTCCCCTGCTCACTCCACCATAATCAGATAAAGTATTCAAAAGTTTAAAAGCGACCATACTAAAACCTGTATGTTGCTTATAATGATTGGCTATGACCTGAAATGATTCCTTACCATAAAAATCATCACCATTTATCACCGCAAAGGGCTCGTTAACTAGTTTTTCTGCTGCTAAGATAGCCTGTGCTGTTCCCCAGGGTTTTGCCCTTTCTGAAGAGTATGAAAATCCACTCGGAATATCTTCAAGCCTTTGGAATGCAAATTCAACATTAATACTATCCCTGTATTTATAGGTGATTAAATTTTCAAATTCAGACTTAAATTCTTCACGAATGATAAACACTGCCTTATTGAATCCTGCTTGAATAGCGTCATAAACCGAATAATCTATAATCGTCTCATTGTTTGGACCAACTGGGTCTAACTGCTTAAGCCCTCCATACCTTGAACCCATACCAGCTGCCATGATAAGTAAAGTTGTATCATTCATTATTTTTTCTCAAATGCTTAAATAAATTACACTTTTCTTGTGCCTTGGTCAGCATGAATAATATAAGCCGTTCCTCCAGCTGATTCGATTGCCTCTGCAACCTTTTCAGGACTTTCAGGAGCGTAAACAAACATACAACCTCCTCCACCTGAACCGTTTATTTTTCCACCATATGCCCCTGCTTCAATTCCTACTTCTATCATTTTATCGATCTTAGGAGTGCTTGTTCCTAATAAATTACTTAGCACCTTGTGATGTTCAAAAAGCAAACGGCCAAATTCATAATGGTCAAATTCTTTTTGATTTATTAAATCAATTGCCCTTTTAGTTATTTCTCTATTACAAACTGTCGCTCTAAATAATTCTTTCTCTTCATTATTAAGAACCGATTTTCCATCGACTTCTGAACAATTTTTGAATGAGATGAGAGGATTTTTATTTTGAATTTTCTGAAGAATACCTTTTCTCATGTCTCGACAGTATTTTAAAATTTTTAAAGTATCTTTTGGTTCATGAGAATGACCAAGAACAAACGATTTTAGATTAAGACTTAAGTTTCGAATTTCTAATGGTTGCTGCTCGATGTGAATACACCCTCCCATTGCGGTTGAAAATTGGTCCATCATTCCGCCTGGCTCACCAAACTCTAAAACCTCAGCCTGGTAAGCCACCTTTCCCAATTTATTACTATCCCAGTTTGTTGGATTATCCGCAATACTTGATAATAAGTTAATAAAGCCCACAACAATTGATGACGAACTGCTTGTGCCGGCTCCGATAGGAATCGTGCTAGTTATCGTACATTCAAACCCTCTAGAAAACGTAAGCCCGTTGTCAATGCATACTTTTAATCCACTTCTAAAGTAATCTCTTTCTTTGGTGTATTTTAGATTTTTCAAAGAGAAAACTTCTTGATGGTTTATATCAGGCAGTCGGATAACAACCTTATCGTCTTTTCGTCTTGTAAACTTAATTTTGGAGTGGAGTGAAATTGCTAAGGCTATAACAGGTAGACCAAGATAATCTTGATGCTCTCCAAAAAGACAGATACGACCGGGAGTAATTATTTCCATTTATTTAGCATGTGAAAGATTTTTTATCCATACACTGTAAAGACTGTAGGATGATGCCAAGGCTAACACTATAAGCAAAAATGCTATACTAAGTTTTCCATAAATCAAATTACCAACGCCCAATAGATAGCCGTACACGGCTACAGTTCCAAAAAACATACATAGTAGCCCTGAAGGTAAAAACCATTTACCCTTTGTATCGTTAGGTGAATATTTTTTCCACCCAGGTCCTCCAGGGCAAACTTTTTTTACAAAGCGCTCTAATGTTTCATCATCATCCGGAGGGGTGATAAATGTCGCTATTATCCAGGTGACAGTTGTGAGCAATGCTCCAAAAACAATTTCTTGCCAACTTTCTAAGCTGTGGTTAAAAAGACTTAAGGAAAATGCAATCATCAACGAACTCACCATTGCAACAATCTCGGTAAAAGCGTTGATACGCCACCAAAACCATCGCAAAATATAAATTAGACCTGTTCCAGCGCCTATCATAAGCAAAAGATTGAATGCCTGAGAAGCGCTTGTTAAAACCATTCCAAGTCCTGCGCCTAAAAGGATCGATATTATTGTAAATATTCTTCCAACGAAAACCAGTTTTAGCTCATCTGCTTTTTTATCAACAAAGCGCTTATAAAAATCATTTACCAAGTAACTTGCCCCCAAATTTAATTGTGTACTCATTGTGCTCATAAAAGCAGCTATCAGAGATGCTGCTACTAAACCCAACATCCCTGAAGGAAGAAGGGTAAGCATAGCGGGGTATGCGACATCATGGCCAAGTTTATCTTGAGGTAAGTCTGGGAATGCCCTTTGAATATCAGAAAGCTCAGGAAATAATACCAAAGAGGATAATGCAATGAGTATCCATGGCCATGGACGTAAAGCATAATGCGCAACGTTAAAAAGGAAAGTTGCTCCGATGGCATTGTTCTCATCCTTTGCAGAGAACATTCTCTGAGCGATATAGCCTCCCCCTCCAGGTTCTGCTCCAGGATAATAGCTTGCCCACCATTGCACCGCGATTGGAACAAGCATTACTGGAATCCATATATTTGGATCAGATAAGTCTGGAAGTAACGAGATCTTTCCAATCACATTTTCATGATTTAGAAGTTCGGAAAGCCCTCCGATTTCAGGTAAATTTATGATATAGATGGCTGCTACAATAGAACCAGTCATAGCCATTACAAACTGAACAAAATCAGTAATAATTACGGCTTTCAAACCTCCAAGAGTCGAATAAATCAACGTTATAGTACAAGCGATAAGAAGCGTTTGCCACCCCTCCCATTCAAGTATTACTTCTCCAAATTTGATTGCAGCTAAACTTACCGTTGCCATTACCAAAACATTAAATATCAACCCAAGATATAGCGCTCTAAAACCCCTTAAAAAAGCTGCTGCTTTTCCACTGTAGCGTAATTCATAAAACTCAATGTCGGTTAGTACGTTAGATCTTCTCCAAAGCCTTGCATAAACAAAGACAGTTAACATACCAGTAAGCAGAAAGGACCACCAACTCCAGTTTCCTGAAACACCTTTCTGGCGCACTAAATCAGTAACCAAATTTGGAGTATCGGTTGAAAACGTTGTTGCAACCATCGAAACTCCTAAAAGCCACCACGGCATTTCACGATCAGCAAGAAAAAATGATTTAGTATCGTTGCCTGCTTTTTTTGAGGACCAAAGACCAATTAGCAAAGCGATAATAAAATACGCTGATATGATTGACCAGTCAAAAGAAGTCATCTGAACCTAATATTTGTTATCTAGACCAAATATTGGCTTATTCGATTTCCATCTCCCTCTTGTGAAGTCTGGAACCTTTACTGAGGAACTGTTGTTTTTAATTGATATCTCAGAAAGAGGCACAATGCAGCTCATACTAACTGCATCATAAACATCAATTACAGGATTATTGGTTTCTTTTATGGCTTCAACAAACGCACGTATAATAAAAAAATCCATCCCTCCATGGCCTGATTGACTTAGAGTTGATTTTTCGCTTGAAAAGCGCTTCCAGAGAGGATGATCGTATTTTTTTAAATATTTTTCATCGCTTTCCCATTTATGTGGCGCTGGGCTAAAGCCTTCAAGATAGATCGATTTAGAATCCTTCATCCACAAACCTTTGGTTCCCTGAACTCGAAAATTTAAGCTGTAAGGCCTGGGTGAATTAGTATCATGGCTCAAGACAATCGTTTGACCTTTAGCACATTTAATAATTGTAGTAACAACGTCGCCTAGTTTGAATTTGACTCTAGCGTTCGGGTGATTAGAACCACCATTATCAACGATATATTTATTCAATCCGCGGCTTTGACTAGCAGTTGAGCTCAAGTGAAGCATTTTATTTCCTCTGTTGATATTCAGCATTGGACTTATAGGGCCTAATCCATGAGTAGGGTAAAGATCAGCATTCTTATCCACAGAATGCTGGGTTCTCCATCGGGCTTCTGAAAATGCCCTCTCTCCAAACTCAACACCGCCACCATAGGGGCCTTTTCCATCATTAAATTTTACGTGTCGCAAGTCATGTTGATAGCCACCCTGACAATGAATTAATTCTCCAAAAAGATCTTGTCTGACCATATTAAGTATGGCCATTATATCTCTTCGATAATTGACGTTTTCCATAATCATGCATAACTTTTTAGTTTTTTCAGAGGTATTAACTAAATCCCAACAGTCCTTAATTGTTAAAGCTGCTGGCACCTCAACACCTACATGTATATCGTTATTCATTGCTTCAATGGCCATTGGATGATGCCATTTCCATGGAGTAGCAATATTGACTCCATCAAGATCTTCGCTTGAGAGCATGTTTATAAAATCCTCAGGTCCATCCTTGTAGATTTTTGGTTGTGGCCTTCCTGCTTTTGAAAAAAGCTCTAGGACCATCTCTATCATTCTGTCATCAATATCGCAAATAGCCGTTACATCAACGTCTGGCCTGTCTAACAATAGCTTTGTATTCCATTGACCTCTTAAACCTGTTCCAATAACACCTATCTTCAGCCTATCATTAGCTCCCAAAATTCTCGAGGGTGATGTCATGGTTGCTATGCCAACCAGTGCGGTTGCCTTCATGAACTGTCTTCTTTTCAAGATTTCCCTTTCTTAAAAATTTTTATGCTAATAAAAATCCATTACCTAGATCGTCTTTTGGGTCGACCCAAAATGTACTCTTTCCTATAATAAAAGAGGTTCCCGATACCTCTGGAATAATCGCCATACGTTTACCAAGTTTGGTTTCTTTCTTGATGCGCACATTAAACTTTGAACCAGTTATACTTTCGACAACCATATAATTGTTTGAATCTAAATTTTCTTTTGCAAATTCGACAGCAGCTCGCGCACTCACTCCCGTGCCTGTAGGGCTTCTGTCAAGTTCGCCATTAGCAAATATACAGATATTTTTACTATGGAATTTTTGACTAAATGAATTGTCTACAAAAATAACCCCATAAAGAAAATTCATCTCCTTATCTAAGGGATGTACGCATTCAACGCGTTCTGATATTCTATTCTTTATTTTTTTACCCATTGAAATTATTTGATTTAATTGAGCTATTTCTAAATTGACATTTAATTGTTTTGTATCAACTATTGCATAAAACGCACCGCCAAATGCTAGATCATATTCTACCTTTCCAAGCGAAGGAACATCTATGATTGCTCCTAATTCTTGCACAAAAGAGGGTACGTTTTCAAAATAAACACTATCAACTTTTTTATTTGATATTTTTGCAAAAGATTTGATTTGACCAGAAGGTACATCCATAACGATCTCGGTAACTGGATCTTTAATTTCCACAGCACCACTTTCAACGATTATTTTTGTTAAAGCTATAACCGCATGACCGCAGCCGGTTGAATATCCGCTATTATGCATAAAGATAACTCCGATATCAGATGTAGTTTTTTCGGGCTCTACTAAGAGCGCACCATACATATCAATATGACCTCTGGGTTCCCACATAAGCGAGGTTCGAAGGTGGTCAAATTTATTATTTATCTCTTCTCTTTTTTCAAGAATTGTTCTTCCTTTTAATGTGGGGTACCCAGAAAGAATAACTCTTAGTGGCTCTCCACCAGTATGAGCCTCGATTGTATTGAGTTTAATCCAATCGGACTTAGGAGAAAGTGAGCTTAATTTTTTTAAATCTATCAATTCGCAAAGATTATTGTGCGACTATCGTTAATAAAAGATAGATCCCAAGGGTTGCGCTCATAATACCGAGCGAAACCTTTTTCGATTCAGACCATGGGGTCATATCCACTGGAGCTGGCTCTCGCTGATCGCTTAATGCAATTTCCTCAACGGTTTTGGGTTTCATTTTACCAATTGCAAGCATAACTATCACTGAAAAAACAAAACTTATAAAGTATCCATGTAGCCAGTGTAAATCTCCATTACCATCTGCAAAAAATTCTGGTACGTTATGTAAATTCTCAAAAGAAAAGAACGCGTACATTGCCATACCTACCACCATACCAACCTTAGCGGCTACAGCTGGAACATGCTTTGTGGTAATACCCAATAAGAATATTCCAATAATGGGCACACTATATAATCCATTTACTTTTTGCAGATATTGGAATATAGATTGAGTTTGAGCTAAAAGTGGAGCTATCACAATAGACAATACGGCTAGTAGCATTCCAAATTGTTTTCCTGTTTTTACTATTTCATCAGGAGTGGCATTTTGATTTATATAACCTTTGTAAAATTGCAAAGAAAAAAGTGTTGAGGCACTATTTAAACCAGAATTAAAGGAGCTCAAAATTGACCCCATTAAAACGGCAGCAAAAAGACCGAGCGACCAATCTGGAAGCACATATCGAACGAGCGCACCATATACCTGATCCTGTCTGCCTATAGGAAGATCGGTCATGTGAAGAGCTATGATTCCAGGAAGACACAACATCAAAGGACCGACTAATTTCATAGCCGAAGCAAAAAGGACACCTTTTTGGCCTTCAGCCAAGCTTCGTGCTGCCATAGCACGTTGAACGATTACTTGATTTGTCGACCAATAAAAAATCTGAATGAACATCATCCCTGTGAAGAGTGTTGGCCATGGAACGGAAACAATATTTCCATCAACATTTTTACGCGTTAAAACTTCTAAATACTCAGGTTTGTCGTTCAAAAGAATTGATAAACCTCCAAAGAAAGACCCGTCACCCAGTGCTGCCAATCCAAGAAACGGGATAGCAAGACCTCCTATCAGCAAACCGACTCCATTTATAGTGTCGCTTACCGCAACAGACTTTAGTCCGCCAAATATGGCGTAAGCACTTCCCAAGCCACCGATGAGTAAAATAATCATCCAAAGAGGTAAATCAAGATTAAACATTCTCTCAAGTGCAAGAGACCCAGTGTAGAGGACGACCGGTAAGAGCACCGTCACATACCCAAATAGAAATAGACCTGAAACCATTGAACGCGTGGTCTTGTCAAATCTCTTTTCTAGAAAGGCTGGAGTGGTGGTAAACCCGCTAGCTAAATAACGCGGTAAAAAAACTAAAGCCGTTGCGATCATCGCAAAAGCTGCTAAAGCTTCCCACGCCAGTCCAACCAAGGCTTTATCCCCAAATACATCTCCATTTAAGCCAACTAGCTGCTCAGTAGATAAATTTGTTAACAGAAGCGATCCAGCAACAACAGGCCATGTTAAAGCTCGACCACCCGTAAAATACTCCTCTGTTGCGTTATCTGATCTTTTCATTTTTTGAACAATTCTGTAAGTAAAGAAAGCAACAGAACCAGTAGCTAAAATAAAAGTTATGATTGAAATGGTGTTCATTGGTTTTTCCTCAGTATAGTGGTATTAGAATCTCTTTTTAGAAAGTTTTGTGAAATCTCCTTGCGACGTAAAAGGAATGAGCAGCATTGATTGATTGTATACACCAGGATATAAAGTATATTTTTTCATTGGTTTAGCTCCCCAGCTGTTATCACCCCCAACTCCCATTTGCTTTATATCTATCAACCAATCTGTATGGTCTTTTGGTACTAGATCCAATTTGCCATGACGTTGAGCACCAGGATAATAATCTAAATCATCGTAAGGATATCTATGAACGCTTCCATCAAATGATGGTAAACCAACGGCCATCAGACCATTTCTTTTTTCATTGAAAACCGCCATCCAAAAAACATCTGTTTTGTTTCCAGTCTCTTGAGGCCTAACGTATCGATAGGTTTGATCCCATACAGAACCAGAATAAACGCCAATAGCAGCAGATTGCTTTCTATCCCAATATGATTCGTGAGGCCCTCTACCAAACCACGTAACATTATTGAATGAACCCAGCATCGAAAGCTTAACACCTATTCGTGGAATTTCTGGTAAGGTATTATCTAATATCTCGATTTTTCTATCAAGATGAATTGCGCCTTCATTATAAATTTTATATTTTGTAAAAATCGTTGTACTGCTGAGGCTATCAAAGTGAATACTGCTTACTTGTATAGAGTTTTCAACTTCGGAAACGGCAATATCTTTTAATTGCATTCTTTTACCAGCATCTTTCCAAATACCTGTGCGCTTTGGCATCCCATTTCCAAGGTCATTGTCATTTGGAGCTCGCCAAAAGTTCGATACGATAGGGTGTTTGAGATATTTGACCAGTCCAACCTCATAACTTTCAAGAAAGCCCGTTTCTTTATCAAATACAATATGTACATCATTTGACTTAATTTCTATTAATGTATCATTTTCTTGGGTCACTAGATCAAACTGTGCGTTGGTTTCTTTTTTTGAAAGAGGGAGATAAAGCGGTAGTTCAAATTGCTCCCATGCGACAAGATGTTTTTTGGGAACCAACGGCTTTGAATTTTTAGTTTTTGCCTCCACAGTTAAAAAATATCTTACTCCTGCTCGTTGAACAATATTAGATGTGTTAAAAAATATTTCTTTTGACTCTTGCGGATTGAGATTTAAAGAAGTCAACCTTCCAGAAGAAATTATTCTATCATCTCCTGTAATTCTCCATGTAAAATCAAGATTTTCAAAATTTGTAAAATTATAATTATTTGAGATCTGAACTTTGCCTTTTTTAAGATCTGTTGCTTTGAATTTTATTGGTTGGTAAATCTTTTTTACTTCGTGAACATGTGGATTTAGCGACCTGTCAGCTGCTACCAATCCATTAGCGCAAAAATTGGAGTCATTTTCAGCAAACTCACCTCCAAAATCACCTCCGTATCCCCAAAAGCTCTCCCCTTTTGAATCTTTTTTTGCAATGACTTGATCGGCCCAATCCCAGATGAATCCGCCTTGCAAAGATTCATGATTGTCAATAACCTTCCAGTAATCGACTAAGTTTCCTACGCTGTTGCCCATTGCATGAGC
>CETU01016593.1_pt1 | contig 10695 bp, 4 predicted proteins | sample 356531 | NCBI WGS metagenome assembly CETU01 (sample SAMEA2623488, study PRJEB7988) | marine metagenome | isolation source: saline water (ENVO:00002010), including
CCCTCTGAAAATACGATCAATTGGGCGGTTTCAGTTTGCTGTGAAACATCAGTTCCCTCAATTGCGATGACGCAAGAGCAGGGGCCAATCGATGAAAAATTGAGGTTCAAATGAAACGACCAAAGTTCCCTTGAGGATTGATTTAGAGGTAGTTGTTGTAGATTGGCTGACAAATCGCCAGACTCAACAATCTCCGCACCGTCATATACTTTCCAAACCAAGTTCAATGGGAGCGTTTCATCGATGTATGTACCCGTAATATTCACTTCACTGGTCACCACAATGCCTTGTTCGGTGTCAAATGTGATTTGTGGCGGGTCATCGTTCATCGACGATTCTGCATGTCCGTTCATTGACATCAGGGCCAGACAAAGCAAGCTCAGGTGCCACCATTTGACCCTGAACATACCCTGAGGGCACATCGGACCGTTTTCAATCGTTGCTCAAAATGCGTACGCTACGTGTGGTTTGTAGGGGAATTAGAATCACTCAAAATTGTCACAATGTTGACCCTGTCCGGGGAAACTATTGGATTCTCTCGGGTTCGTATACCATTTTTCTTCGCATTTATTTGAATATCCATCTTGATCTACATCGATGATGGCGTCTGCAGCATCAAACGGATCGAACTGGAAGTAATATTCCCAACCGGAAGCCATCCCATCATCGTCATGATCTTGGTAGAATACTTCTGGGCCATCTTCAAGCCCGTCTCCCTCCGTATCATTTTGTACAGGACTTGTACCGTTTAGCAACTCCTCATAATTGGTGAAGTTCTCTAAATCATCATAGAACTGCAATCCAGCTGATGTTTCAGGGTCAATGTGACAATTGAATGTCGTTGGGTCATTGTGAGATGGGCAGTATCGATTGAGCAAATTCGTTCTGTTGAGTCCATCTCGATCGAAGTCTTCCTCACCATCCTCAATCCCATCTAAGTCACTGTCAATCATACTTGGATCCATGGGGCCACGTGCACCATAGCCTTGCAACTCTTCTGCACTGGTCAATCCTAGTTCAAGCGCCTTGTCAGACCAGTATACTTCCCAGCCATCAGGCAGTCGGTCTTGATCGGTGTCATCGTCAACCGGGTTTGTATTCCATCGATCAGGTGCTTCCATGGCGTTTGGTAGTGTATCGTTGTCAACATCAAAGTTGGCATCAGGCAAGCTGCCAAATGATGGATCTAGGGCCCAGCGTCCGCCATTATTAGGCATGGTGAAACCCGTGAGGTTCATTTCATGGATGAAATATCTTGGATCTGCTTTCCCGTCACCGTCAGCGTCACCTGCACTGCCCGACCACTCTTGGATTCCATTGAGGTAAATCCATCCACCTGCAGCCTTCTCGCATGATGAATCTTCACAGCCGACCGGGCGCCAGGGCTCCATAGAAATCCACAGAGAATGAGAACGTGTATTGTCAGTGGTTGATTCTACCTGCATTTCCCAACCATCAAGCATGCCATCACCATCTGTATCGTTGACCAGTGGATTGGTTGCAGGCTGCCAAGGTCGAGGAATGTAAAGAACCTCATTACCATCGCTTAATGTGTCATTGTCCGTATCAGAATTGTTGGCATGTGTAATGTATTGGTCAAGACCCAAGGCAATTTCTTCACCGTCTTCAAGACCATCATTGTCGGTATCGAACATGGATGCATTGGTTGTGTAAGGCTCTCCATTCCACATGAATCCGTCTACAGCCTCCGTATAATCTTCGAGATTATCACCGTCAGTGTCGCGGTTACTGGCGTTGGTGTATGTCTCATAGTACTCCCGACTGTCATTCAGACCATCTCCGTCGGTATCGAACATATTCGGATCACTATACACATCAATTTCATTGACACCACGTTGAACAACCCGGATGGTCCAACCCATGACCTCAATGCCGTCAATCAGACCATCGCCGTCAGTATCCTGAATCAGTGGGTCGGTTGAACGACCCAAAATCACCCAATTTTCTTCGGGCTCATTGTAATCGGTATCCGGACTGAACTTAGCTCGGTATTCATCCAAGTTGGTGAAGCGCTCACTCTGCTCTACAATGTTCATCCAAACAAAGCTGCGCTCCGTAATTTCCTCGTTGAGTACAGCAGAAATCGAGTACACAAATCCATTGCAAGGAGCCTTGAGTGGAATCAATTCATATTGCTGATTAGCACCGCCTGAACTGGCTCCAGATAGTGTCACTTTGGCCCAAGCAACCGTTTGATTCTCAGTCACTTCTTCGTACAAGTCGACTGAAATCGCGTGAACACGCGCAAATCCATCGAATTCAGATAGACGTACATCGCCATTTCCATTCTTGTCAAATCCATCATAGTCGGGGTCATCGTTACCATTGCTTCCATCACGGGGGTTGATTCCGTTACTGGCCTCCCAACCATCTGGCATGAAATCTCCATCAGTATCAGGGTCAGTCGGATCGGTGAAGTTGGCTGGACCAAAGGTGTAGGCGACTTGATACTCTTCAACATTTGACAAACCGTCACCATCTGAATCTGAGAACGAGTCGGTGGCATTGGCAGCATCTAAGACCTCATTGTAGCAATACTCGAATCCGTCAGGCATGCCGTCACCATCGGTATCCCAGTCACCGGGACCATTTGTTCGACCATCGCCGTCCATGTCTTGTTCAAACCACTCGAGGTTATCCTCTACGATTCGAGCTTGTGTGAAGGGTGCTTCCATATTGATCGGATTGATTGAGGAACCACAAAAGGAATCAATTTCAATATCGCCAAACGCCACTTCCACTTCGTCACCGATTAGATCGCCATCACTGTCGAGTTCCCATGGATTGGTGCCATATCGCTCCTCAATGTAATTGGGCATCGAATCTCCATCGACATCGAGAACTTGATCACATGAATGGCGCTCTGTGAATGAATCTTCCAGTAGATTCCACTCGTCTTGTCCGTAGTCCAAAATCCATTGGGCTTCTACCTGAGGACTTAGCAGGCTGCAATCCCAATTGGCATCGACAGGGTTCATCAATAGAATCACGTTCCCATCGGCACCCAATTGCTCACGCTGGTGCATGACTTCCCATCCATCATTCAATCCGTCAGAATCGGTATCTCGGAGATTGGGGTTGGTCCCGTACAGTGCCTCTTCGGAATTGGGAAGGCCATCGCGATCGGGGTCTCCATTCGGTCCGTTATCCGGGTCAGGGAAGGTTTCGTTGTTTTCACCTGTAGTCGTGTCTTCATCTCTCGGAGGGGAGGAGGATTCGATTTCTGCGAAATCTGCATCACCATCGTCAAGGGGATCCAGTCCGTTGGCAACTTCCCAACCGTCCAGTAAACCATCGCCATCTGTGTCGTTATTGTCGAAATCAGTGCCGTATTGCGTGGTTTCCATGCGGTCACTCAATCCATCGTCATCATAATCTGCACCGTCGTCTTGTGTTTCTCCTTCGGGTGCAGTGATGTCGTCACCTGCCCGATCAAAGCCAACGGTGGTTTCCATTGCTGAACCAACGATTGTGTACATACCAGCCAAGCAGATGGTTGCTGTAATTGCGACCACTGCCCATTGATTGTGATTTAGTCCCATTTCCTCAACTCCACAGGGTGCGTAGCACCCTTCGACTTGTTAGCGACAATACGCTTTACACTTAATGCTTGAGTGCGTACGTGTGGCAGTGTATCAGCCGTTTAAGCCACTTATGCGATTTCTCTTCGACTCTCCAGAACGATTGTGTGACCATCTTGGGAAGTGGACCATTTCGCCTTCGCACCACGACCCTCGGCCCTCTCCCAACAACCTAGCAGCCTACCGGTTACGATGGCAGGGTGGAGCGTCGAAGGCAAAGAAAGTTCAACACCACCATTATCGTCAACAACGATAGCATTCGATACACGACCCAACCCAAGAAACGAAAGATGTCGATTTGCGACATCAATCCAGTGCTCTGGCGAGGCAATCAATACCAATTCACCGGAGGCCAAAAATTGTCTTCGCGCCGCCTCAGCCATCGCATCCCACAACACGACTTGTTCGTGTGATTCAACCCCAGCCCATGTGGTCCTAGAATCGGTTGAGCGAACATTTGACGACAAGTATGATGTAGCGAGATTTTCAAATCTCAAAATGCAGTCTCTGGACAACATCATCGTGCGATTTCCTTCGACTGTCCACAATCCATCAATTTCATGCCTTGCTCTGTGAAATAAACGGTCACCATCACAGATCAATCCAGCTTGGTCCTCCCATGATGGAATGGACTTTTCAGGCGCAGGTATTTCACGGGGATCGATCGTCATTTCGACGATTGTTTCACCCACTCCACGATCAGCCCATTGAAATCGAAATCGGCGCTCCTGTATGGACTCCCATGCTGCATTTCCCATACCTGCAGCCAGTGCCGTAAAGGTTCGATTGGCCACGATAACAGTGCTCGATTGATTTTCACTTTCCAAAACTCCCAATTGCCCTTGGCCGCGTAGCTTCCAATCTGAATTGATGGTGGAAATTCTCTTCTTTTGTTGACCGAGCCATGATTTTGGCAATGCAGGTGATTGATTTCGGTGCCATTCCTCCGACTCTGCAGCCGCATGAGCAAGTCGTCGACCCAGCGTTTGATCTAGGCAACTTTCGACTTCGGCGAACCATCTCTCAAAACCAGAAACGGTAAGGCACCAAATCGGTTCTTGATGAGTCATATCGAGAATCAAACCGCTGTCTGTAGATTGAAATCGATGTTTCAATTCATCGATCAGCCATGGGGTTGATTCGTCCATGGGGTCATCGACTAAAGGCATGAGATCACCTAGGAGAAGTCCTGGAATTCATCGTCACTATTCCGACGACTACCTGGATTGGTTTTTCTTGAGATGTTCTGGATTCGATCAACTTGCTCAGGACGTGCAGTCGGTCGCCGGGCAGGACCTTCGGCTGGATTGCCATGTGTCGGTATACCCCTCTGTCCTGGTTGTGTGTCCATGATATATCGTCGATCTCTCTGCTGGCCTGAGCGACGATCGTCACCACCCAGTGTTCTCCTGTGGGCGCCTCGATATGCTGCGGGTCCAATCAAGCGTTCGAGAGTGCGCATCCCCTTATCAACCGGTTTTGGACGTTTGTCCCACCATCGTTCTGGGAGTGGAGTCGTTCGGGGCGATTTGCCCGACTTGTACTCACGCATTCGATTTCGCAATCTGTTTCTGAATTGTCGCTCTCGTTCTTTGGGCAATCGAATGACCAACCAACCGGGGAATCCAATGTCGTATACATTGCCATTGACAGTGACAAGTAAACCCTTCAACAAGAGATGATTGCCGATGGGCATCTTGTTTGGGTGTCCGCTGACCTTTGCACGTTTCATCTTCTTGGAATACAAAATCATGCCCCGTTGGTCGCGATGTTTGATGACACGACGTTGCTGACGCCTAAATCGACGCGTGAACACATGCATTGACATGAGGATAATTGTAGTCCCAATGCCGATGGTTGAATTCTGATCTGCCTCAACCCAAGCCAACCATCCCAGAACAATCCAAGTCGGAACCAATATTGCCCAATTGAACAACTTCGATGCAATGGATTCAGTGTAAGTTGGTGTAACTCCTTTCTCCAGAGCTTCATGAGCAAGAATCATCACGTTTGCATTTAGGGCTTCATCCATCCCTTTTCTAGCACCTAATGCTGCAAATGGATTGACAGGTGCGTCGTCAATCCAAGCGGCTTTCTCTGAATCAGAACCGACTGCAAGTGCGACTTCCAATTCACTTGGATTCGCTTGGAATCCTAGAATGCCACTCAGTGCACGCACACGTGGGTCCTCTGGACTGGATTCATTGACTTCTTCAAAGACATCAAGCGCATCGAACCATTGCTCTAAGTCGATCATACACAATGCACATCCAATCCGAGCCAATGTCGAATCTGGATGGGTTCGAACAAGATCCAAGCATAAATCGAGTGCGTCTTCACTGCGACGTTGAGCACGCAACATTGCAACACTGGATAGTTGTGCGTGCAGTGAAAGTCGATCGCGATGGGCAGCACCCAGTGAACTATCGGGACTCCAAGATTTCAGCCGTTTCTGCAAATCTCTGAGGTGGTCAATGGTGGAGTTGTTTTCCCAGTCATACAAATCATCACTTTCAACCCTGCCTGCCCAGGGGTCGAGCCATTCCATCGTTAGAGCGAGCAATTCAGGTTCATCATATCCTTCAGGCTGTTCCATGCCCCGCAAAGCTTCCTTTGCAGCATCGAATCGACGACAAGCGATGTGGCCTGTTGCGATAATCATTCGTGCTTCGTCATCATCACCACGTTGCTGAGCGAGTACTTTTCGTGCTTCTTCGATTGCACGAGGCCACAAACCGCGTAGAGCTGATTCAATCATTTTCGCTCGACCTTTTTCCAATCGTACTACGGCGCGATCTCCTTCGATCTGTTCGTTCTGGAATGCAATTAATGTCGATATATCGTCCGCACGAGAAGCGGCTTCAATGTGGTCACGCATCCAATCACCACCACCTGCCATGATGACACCTTCACGTCGTTCATCCGGAGATAGATCGAATTTGAGACTGCGCAGGTGCATGAATCTTGTACTCGAAAGCAGCCAAGTCAGCAAGAAAATAGCCTGACCCGCAGCAATAAATTCCCATGTACTTTCAAGTAACATTTCTTCACTGACTGTGGACCCATAGGGCATTAATCCTGAGAATTCCTTGTATGTCTGTAGGACGAGGAGCAAAACAACATACCCCGAAAAACCTGCTAGACCAAAGAACAGAATGCGACCTTGGACTTCAGGCTCTGTTCGAATGTCTCGGGGCTGAGCCAGAATTACACCACCCACCCCCGCAAAAGTTTGACCACCAAGGAACAGGTTACGAGTCAATTCAAAGATGAAAGCCAATCCAACAATCGCGACGTTTAGCATCAAATACGACGCAAGTACTTCCTGCAAAGTTTTGAGTGAAATCAACCGCTGAATGTACTCTGAATCCTCGACGATGGAGTATATTGATTCACCTAAGATTCCACCTACATCCAGCAATCGATTTGCATTCGGAGGATCATTGATCAAAACGTGAATTAAAGTGACAATCCCATTGATTGCTGCAATGGGCATGGTCGATAAGAAAAGCACAAGAAATAGTGATATGATTCGCTTGATAAATCGTGGCGAATCTGGATCGATAGCCGTTTTCCAGCCCTTCGCAGTACGCCATTTTGACAGCAATAGGGTGTTCCAAGATGCACCCATAATTCGGCCATATGCAAAAATTGTCGGAGACATGTAGACGAGCAAGGCATATCCCGACCATTGAATCATCGTCGTAGCATCAAAAATCCCACCTGAATTCGCCACTGTATAGCCATAATACAAAATTGAAGATAAGATCATAATCATCGCAAAAGCAGTGCCCAAGTATCCAAACAATTGTGTCGAAACTGTCTGGGTAATCAGACGCTTGTTCATCGCACGAATTTGTGCATACATCGTAACAATCGGCGAGACGAGAATCGGAATGATTACAGAGGCTGCTGTAACGAAAACAATGGGTTTGTAGAACGTACCGGGTCCAATCAGCAATTCTGCAACAATCAGCATGATGCCGCCCATCGCCATCAGGTAAGACAACACACCAAAGGGGACACTTGGAAGGTTCAGCAGCTCCTTGGTGTCCCGCCGTGACTTCGACAACCGATGAACTTCATACAAGTCGTCATCAATCTCAAATGCAACCTGAAGATTTCCCAAACTGATGGGCAATATCCACTTCCACAAAATGCCCGCACCGATTATGGCCATAGCAACTGGTGCCAACATGTAAATGTCGAGAGAACCGTATTCCACGATTTCAGCTTCCGCCGAACTAGAAGGCAACAAGCAAATGAATAGTGAGAGACCCAACATGACCTGCAAGGACGCTCGCATGGTCATTCGAGTTCGTCCTCGTTCTAAGCGGTTCCGATTTCACGCTGCGGGAACCGCAGCGTGGGCATGCGCGCGCGAGGTTAACGGCTGCTCGATAAAAATCGGTCCATTCGATCAAAGGCCTCGTTGAGAACTTCCTCATTAGCCAAGTATACCAAACGGAAGTGACCCCGCCCCATTTCCGTAGAAAATCCACTTCCATGGACGACTAAAACATGCTCTTCATGCAGCAAATCGAGTACAAATTGCTTGTCATCAGCTGCCCATTTTGGGTCTGTAAGTCTGACAAACATGTAGAATGCACCACCGGGGGCCTCGACTTCCAGCCCATCGATTTCTGAGATGCGTTTCAAACAGAGATCACGTTGTGCAATCACTTTCTCACTGTATGCTTTCATCCAATCACGAGATTCAACCAATCCTGAATGATATCCCATTTGAGCGGGAGTCGATGCACACAATCGCGACCTCAACAAACGTTCGATTGCATCACGGACGGCACCCATTCTTTGCAGTGGGTCATGTAGAGCCATGTAACCGATACGCCAGCCTGGTGCATAGTAGACCTTGGAAACTCCATTTAGGGTGAATACAGGGACTGTTTTGCTTCGAGACGCGGTACTGACTTGGTGATTTGTAAAGTCCAATCCATCGTAAATTTCATCGGCGACCACCATGCAATTGGGCCACTTTTCTGCAATCGAAATCAATCGATCGATTTCATCGGAATTTGCGACATTCCCTGTCGGATTGTTGGGGTTGATGATGACCAGTAAACGAACAGATTCATCCATCTTTGACTCGATGTCATCGAAATCAATTTTCCATCCATCATCAGATTTGAGCCGATACTCAACGGTTTCCCCACCGTACATTTGTGGGTACGCCATGTAAGGTGGATAATGCGGCCCAGGGGCCAGTACTTTCATGCCAGGTTCAAGGACGGCTGCAAAGATAATTTGCAGTGCTTCCGTAACTCCGTGGCAAACGTACACGTCATCTTCGCTGCAGTTCCACCCTTTGCACTGTTCATCCTTGGCTATCGCCTTGCGCAATGCGGGCAATCCGTACGAAGGAGAGTAACCCGTTTCGCCTCTAGTCAAGCTGTCTTTGAAGGCTTCAATCATGTGTGGAGGTGTGGGCAAACCCGGGTAGGCAATAGGGTCACCAATATTCAACTTCAAAATCTCGTGTCCTTGAGATTCGAGTTGCATTGCGGGCACTACAACATCTCGAATCGCATACTCAATTTGTGATGCTCGTTGCGAGGCGGGTATGTCGCCATGGGTCGTATCCATCGAGCCCTTCGGGCTCGTGGTGGTTTGAAAGGATTCACCATGCATCGTCAGCACTTGATAGCAAGACGGCATCGTATGATTCGGCAGCATCCAATTCAGCAATCACTGCACTTGCACCACCCGAAAGGCCGGCTTTACGCCGCATCGCATCGCTGCCACCCGAAAGGCCCCAACCCATTTTCACGAAGGTCGCGTAAATGGCAGGAAGTAACAGTAGAGCGCTGATGGCAGCGAATAACAGCAGAATAATGATCACTGTAACGAACGGTTTGATCGCAGGGATCGGGATCAAATATGCAGTCATCAGACCACAAGAAGTAACGACGAATGCTTCAAACAAAGACATCCCCGTGCTCGCACAGGAGTCTTGAATTGCTTCCAAGGTCCCACCCAATTCTCTGACCCGATTGGCGATATGAATTGAGAAATCGACACCAACGCCAACCAGAATCGAACCAATCATGACAGTGACGAGAGACAAGTCGACGTCTAGGATGACCATTACAGACCACTGCATAGCCACAGTGAACACGACCGGGAAGGTCGTAAGAGCTGCGTATTTTGCATCTCTGAAGACGAAGCCGAGGGTAACAACGGTAAACAGCAGTGCGAATCCAAGGGATTGCCATTGACTCCCGACAATGAGATTGTTGACGTCAATGGTCACAGCTGCGACACCAATCAGACCACTCGGTTGGAAATCGAAATCATCGCGATCTTCAGCATATCCATCAATGGTCGACTGTCTCCACTCAGTTTCCTTGACATCCATGAATGGCATATCGATGTAAATCAGAGAGCGTTGGAAATCCTTTGACACAAAGAAATGACGTAATTCGGGTGACAAACCATCGTAGAATACGGAGATCAAGAAACTCTGAATTTCTGTTCCTGCTGATTGATCCCGGTCAAGTTCCATCAAGACTGTCCAGAAGGTCGCACTCGCATTGTATTCCTCAGCGAATAAGAGATTGCATACCTCTTTGGGTACGTCGGGCATTGGCTCGCAAAATTCTGCAATGGTATTAGAGCCAGAGAAATTTAGCGATGCACCGACGGATTTCATCAAGAATGCAATTGAGACTGCCGTAGTACTGTCCACATTATTGACCATGTCAGACAAATTCTCAATTTTGTATAAATTCTTGAAAGGATCTTTCTGAGCTTGATTATCCCCTGGGGCTAAAAATTCAGGCTCGGCCGCGATATCAGACTTCACAAGAATCATTCCGACTTGGCCACCCTCGAACTCCTGAGAGTATGTGATCATCTTCTCAACAGCCGGAGTATCCTCTTGAGGTGCCATTTCCAGCAAATCGACATTTTCATTGATTTGAGGTTGGTAAATTAGTGCACTGGTGAGCATCAGGAGAATGAATCCTGTGAGTGCGATTCGACTCCACCGAATCGGTGCCCGTACAGCGAAGATGAAGACTTTGGGCGGATCATGTGAAGGCTTTTTCAGATCGAGTAACATCGTCAAATTCGG
>CETU01003939.1_pt1 | contig 10693 bp, 10 predicted proteins | sample 356531 | NCBI WGS metagenome assembly CETU01 (sample SAMEA2623488, study PRJEB7988) | marine metagenome | isolation source: saline water (ENVO:00002010), including
ATGGATTACCTCAAGTTTACCCAGAAAATGATCGAGCATTTCAAGCGAGAAAGAGGTGATGCATTCTCTGTATTTGTATTGGATTCACTGGGGGCAATTTACAGTTTGACAAGTGTAGATGAAGAAATGCGAAAAAGGATGTTCAAATTCTTTGAGTTTTGTCGAAGCCAGAATTTGCATACATTTGTGATTACAGAGCGTCAGGCAGGCGAGAATGCCGAGCTTGAAGGCAACGAAGGATTCCTAGCCGATTGCATTCTGAATCTCGGTCTCGACCGTCGCAATGGACAAATCGTGCGCACCCTGCAAATCGAAAAAATGCGACATGTGCGCCACTCAATGGAAAAGCAAGCGATGGAAGTTACCGGTGCAGGAGTCAGTTTGCTCGGGCCTTTGTTCGATTAAGGTAAATCGAGAATTCTTGCTGCCGCATCTTGCAGAATACTTCGTGCCGAACCTACATTCACCGCCTGTGAAGCTACGGCAAGTAGGATTCGATTTTCATCGACACGATTTGACAATAGTATTGCTTCGTTTGTGCGAATCATCATCTTTGCTGGAATCTCTGGCGCGAGGAGATCCAACCCATGCCAATTGGCTACAATGGCGTCAGCATCGGGGTTGTCAGGTACATTGGCAATCGGCAATGCATCAGGACCAATCAACGCGACCCATTGAATGCCCTCATGCTCAAGAATATCCTGCATCAAACGGTCTCGCATGAACTGTCGTATCGAAGACAGGGCATCATTGTGACGATGCTTGCACCCGCAAGGGGCCCATCATTAACCAACCGTCATGACCTCGATAGAATCCAGTGATGTATCCTCTAGGTCGAAGTCCACGACGGTGATACAATCGAATTGCTGGAGTATTGTCTTGACGAACTTCAAGTTGGACTCGCCTCATTCCGAGATTTTTGGCTGCCAGAGCAAACGTCGACCAACCTTGTGCACCGAATCCTTTCCCTTGTAAATCGGTGGATATAGAGAACGCCAAAACCCTCGCAGTTTGTTTATTCAGTTTCATGGCCCAGAAAATACCGTAATCTTTGCGTCCATCTGAAAGTACCCACATTCCGAACCTTTCATCCAATGGCAACATCTGCAACCTCTTTGTATCGTACAATTCACCTGTCGTTTCATAGATCAATTGTCTTGCTTCTAGCAAACGATGATGGTTCCAATGACTCAATGACGGAGACTTTACCCATTCGAGTTGGTCCAATACATCACCGCTGTCGTCGTTCACGCTCATCTGAATTCAGTGTGCGTCGTCGACCTCTTGCAGCACCGACTTGGCGCCGACGAGGTTTCTTGCCTGAGTCGACCTTTTCCTTAGTTTGGTCTTTCGGAGGTTGGTTTAGAGATTGTAACCCTCCACTGTTCAACAAGGCGCCCAAATCCTCCATGGACAAATTCCCTCCGCTGCTGGCTCGTGATTTTACATCTTCAATTCGAATCCCAATGGATTTCTTTGATTTTCTACCGCCCTTCTTTTGCATTCGAGCATAGGCCTCTAAACGGCCGCATTCCCGTCGCATCTTTTTCAACTCAGAACGCTGCGATTTGATTGTGTTTAGCATCTCAGCAATCCTCTCGTTTAGTTTACGGATTTCCTTTGGATTTGCTTTCTGTCCTGGCGCGTCTTCACGCGCTTCCTCTGCGATGACTTTCCGCTCATCCCGTAATTTGTCCAACTGTTTCAGTTTCTCATCTTGGTTTCGAAGCAACTCAATATATTGTTGATGCAGTTCATTCCCTCGAACCTTTTGTGCATACATCGCTTTGAGTTCAAAGAAGAACGAGAACAACTTGACCTCATGGTCACGATTTGGCATTTTTGACAAATCATTCGGGATCGTTGCCAACCGTCGATGAGTTTCCAACAAACGCTGGACAATGATTTCTAGAGGGGGTGGGACATTTAGGTTGATTTGGTCTCGATCAGCCTTTGTTTTCTGCGCTTGCTGCCGAATTTTTCTGAATTCGGTGAGCATTTGATTCCGCTCTTTGCTATTGCCTCTGGCTGATTCTTGAATAGCTCGCAGAGACTGTACCAAACCAATCTCGCTCTCGCGCTCTTGTTGAATGCGCTGTAATTCTTTTTCTCCAGCATCAATTCCTGCCTTCATGGCACTGATTTTCTCTGAAATATCTGTCTCTGAAAGGTCTTGTAAATCATCGAATAAACCTTCTTTAGGAGTATTTTTGCGCTTCCCGCCCTTCTTGGAGGTCATTCTTCTTCACCTCCCTGTTGATCTTTTACAGCGAGGGGCAGGTCGGCACTACGCCGACGGATACTTGAGGGTCCCCCCTTCTCTACATTGCTGGCAGATTCTAGAAGAGAATCAAATCCATTCTCAAGTGTACTTTGCCAGAATTGTATGGCAGATTCTGATTGTTTGATGAGTGACCTCGATCTCTCTACCTGTCGCATCGAATTTCTCAATTCACCTCGTTTTTCGGTGAATTCTGCATGTATGGGCTCATTTTTTTCCACATTAGTCAACATTTCTTGGTGCAGTTTGTTTGCTAGAGTGAACAATTTGTTCATTTTCTTACTCGCTTCAACGTATTCGGCAATCTCAGGGTTCCCCTTCTTTCGTTGGCTCAGCCACTCATCGTTCTTGCGTAACAATTCCTTACGTTTCGCCAACAACTTTCGCTCGTCATTCAACGAAAGGGCCTTCTTGTCGATTTGGTCCTCGATCTGTCCTAGTTGCTCTTCCAGTTTTTCTTTGGCCCATTTTGGATCTAAATTTTTCATCCCACCGGATTCTTCGATGACCTTTCTCAGTTTGCGCGTGGCATTCAACAATTCCCGAGCTTCTTTTTGAGCCTCATTTCTGCGTTTTTTCAACTCCGCGACTTTGTTTGAAGATGCATCTCTTGCCAACCTCAATTTTTCCACTTTTGGTGCCAGATCATCAGCATCGGCGGCCATTCGGGCTTCAATTTCTGGTAAAGCCTGACTGAGAAATTGGCGCCGCTCTAGGATCTTGTTGGCCAATTCCTCGGGTTTGAGGTCGAGAAGCTCGTTTAGGTCCATGCAGAACGTATCGCCGAACCACGGGTTCCGCATAAAGGTTCAGCGATTCACATGCGGAAATAAGGCAAGGGTCTTGAACCCCCCTTGCACAAGAACCACCATGACCAAAGGTCATGAGCGTAGAGTGTGGCTGATTTTCGCCATTCTCTTGCTGGCCTATGTTCCCACAGCATCAGCAACAGGCGGAGGGTTGCTGTTGTCCGGTGACACATTCTTCATCCAGGGCGATCAACAAATTGGTTCAGGGGATGTAAACATCTCAATCGATGTCCATGCTCATGATTCAAATTCGGATGGTTTTCTCCAGATGACATTCACGGCTCAAGACAATACACTTCTTGCCTCTGAGAATCGTTCAATCAATCTCCTAAGTGGTGAGTCTGAAAACCATGCATTCAATATCTCTTCAGTTCCAATTGGAACCCATTCATTGACTCTACAACTTTGGGGTGATGTTGGTATTGGCTTTGAAAACAACGTAAGCACAATCAACGTTTTCGTGCAAAAATTATCTCCTGCTAACGTATCTATAGAAAACCCGAATCACTGGTCGCTGACCCCAGTCAACTCAGATTCCGGTGTCGAGAGTGGCAACTCCACGCTGCGAGATGGAGACCACGCCTGGCTTATTGTAGAATTTTCCAACACGGGCGATGTCAATTGGTCAGGAGATGTCAGAATTGTCGTGGATGATTTTGATGTCATCCCAATCGAGATCCAAGGTTCGTCAACAATTGCCGTGAACTTTTCACTCAACGAGACAACCACAGGTCCTCTAGCAGAGGGTACGTTTTCGTTGGTGATTGAACTGTGGGATGAATATGGGGTCGGGAGTCCTGTTGATTCCGATTTGATGGTGATTGAAGTCGGCCCCCCACCTTTGTCGCGGGCGATCCTTTCTATGGCAACAGAATCCGGAGCGCACAATCTTGGTGAATCGGTTAATTGGACGGTTCAGATTCAAAATACTGGCGAATCCATTTGGCAAGGGATGCTTTACTGTGATTTCCCCCAGGATGTGGAACTACTCAACCAATCTCTAAGCCTAAATCCATCTGAAAATCTGACCACCAACATAACTCTCACAGTGCGCCCAGGTACTTTGACCTGTACCGCATATAGTACCCTTCGACAACACGATGATGCAGTCACGATTCAGTCTCACGTGTATGACATGGCTGCGGGCCACATCATGCGTGCCGGTAGTGACGGCCTAACTGTGACCGGTGGACCCTTCCATGTAGGGGATTCCATTCCATTGGCTATTTTGGTGCACAATGGAGGCGATTTCTCGGGCAGCGCATCGCTGGAAATCCGTGAAAGCAATGCTGAGGGCACAGAAACATCTGCATGGACTCGAGTAGATACACGAACATTGGAAGTGGGTAGTAGTCTGGAACTTTCTGCGCTCTACCCTTCGACAATATCCGGTGATCGCCTTGTTGAATGGCGAATTGTCAGCGCGAACAGTTTGGTTTCAGAGGATTGTTTTGGCCAAATTTCTCTCAACGTCCAGCCATCACAATCTCTTGAGGTTGAATTTGATTCCTATTCATGGTCTTTGGAGAGTGGCCTAGATGTTGTGTTCACCACCATGTTGTCATCAGGCGAATCACGAGTGATTCATCTCGAGTTAGGAACATCCAGCGCTTCCGGCGATGATGTACAAATATCTGCAGAGATTCAACTGTCGCCAGGTCAGCGTACACTAACTTACAACCTGGGTCATCCAACATCGTCATCTTTGGCATGGGTAAAACTCACTCCGATTGATTGGACGTCTTCGACCCTCGCGGAAAATGAATTGACACTGGTTCGCCCCAATCCGCAATTATCGGTTGCAATCGATTCAGTTAGCCCTCAAACTCCTGTTCCGGGGGAACCAGCGAGCGTTACCTTTACGCTGAACAATGCGGGAGGAGGTTCAACATTGGCTGGTGAATTGATTTTGATCGACATTAAGCACGATGGTGAAGTATTGTGGGTGGGTACAGCACCCGTGGTTGAATCCGGTGGAACCTACTCGAAAACCATTACATTGGATTCATGGCCAACTGATACTGCTGTCGATCTCAGCCTGATTTGGCATATGTCCGATGCAGAAATTACGGGAACAGGTTCGTTCCTATCACAATCACAAGAATCTGGTGACAGTGGATACACCGTGGATTGGATCGCAATGGTCTACGGTGCTTTGGCCGGCCTGTTGATTGGTTTGGTGACTCGTACGGTCATGAGAGCAAGAGCCGGAGTGCCTCTGATGTCACGCCGTGAACGAGGTGAACGTACGGCCAAGGCAAAGAAGACAAACACGAAAAAAGTCGAAGAAAAAGTCGAGGTTGCATGTCCAGCTTGTGACCAACGCCTTCGGGTACCTTCGACTTATTCGGGGACTGCACGTTGTCCTGCTTGCGCTCAAACATTCCCGGTTGAAGCATCAACTGAAGCCGAAGATGATGATTATGAAGAGGAGATTGTTGAAGATACTCCTGTGCCCTCAGAGCAAGAAGAAGATGAGCCTGAGCAGGAAAAGCAGTCGGCCTCTGGGGGCGATGTCATTCATTGTCCAGATTGCGAGCAGAAATTGAAAGTCCCTTACGAACGTCGACCTGTACGTGCGCGCTGTCCGGCGTGTAAGTGCGAATTCTTGGCCAAAAAGGAGTGATTTGATGACGGATCCAATTAAAGAATTTGAAGAAATGTATCTGAAAACCTTGTATGAATTCTATGTGCAAGACCCTCAAAATCCGATCCGAAATAGTCGTATCGCGAAGGAAATGGGTGTTAGCCAAGCATCGAGCAGTGAGATGATTCAACGCCTCGCCGGCAAAGGCATTCTCTATCACATACCTTACCGGGGTGCGACCCTGACCGAAGAAGGTCTGGCGGCCGCTGCTAGAATCAAGCGTCGCGAATGTTTGATGGAAGTATTCTTAGTCAAGATGATCGATTATCAAGGTGATATTCAATCCGCAGCTTGTCGCCTTGAACATGCTCTTACCGACGATCTTGAAGCCGCAATCGATCGTTTGCTTGGTTACCCTGAAAAAACACCGAATGGCGAACTGATCCCTACAATTTCTAGAGTGATTGAACCGCACGCACCTTCGATGCTCCTGCCGCTTCATGCTTTGCCATTGAAATCACAAGGTTTGATCGAGCTACTAGTTGTTGAAGGTACGGAAATGCGGACTTTGAGTAACTTAGGTCTTGCCATTGGTTCTAGGGTCGAGTCCGTTGGTGAAAGTACCTATCTCATCAATGAAAAGCAACTCGACATCGCTCCCAGTTTAGCGAGTCAGATACTAATTCGCACTCAGTGAGTCACAGTTTGCGCAACGGCCTTATGCACGCCTGTATACGCGCGACCATGGCGGAGGAAATCTCAACTGAGGACGCCCTCGACCTATTGGCTCCATCAGAGGATGCGCTAACCACTGAGCAAGCGATTGCCGCCACGAAGAATCCAGATGATGAAGGTCCAGATTTGTCTGAAATTGAAATGACGGAAAAGCGAATGGAAAAATTGCGCATACGCGAGCGCAATTTATTGAGACTCGACCGTCTGTTCCTGTCCAGTGGAATCAACCTCTCACTCACCCTTCCATTTTTCGCATTGGCTTTGCAATTGGTGAGTCGGAGATTCGCGGAAGAATCTCCGGGTTGGTGGGTTTCAAGCGTCGAGTCAGGATTTTCTGATGCGACGTTAAGCATGGTTTCAGGATTGCTGGCAACCGTTATTCTCCTCGCTTGGATGGCCTCGCTTTTTGTTGTCCGTTCTTTGCACATCACCTCTCGCAATGTGTTCCTATCGGAGGGTAAACTCTTGCGCCTTCGCGGCCGCCCATTTGAGAGTCTTCATGGTTTTGAGGCCATTAATGATGTCACACGAATGGCGGTCACTCGAGTTTCATTTATTTTGCTCGTCGTGACGTTTGCAGTCTTTGCTCAACTCATTGCTACCATTGAGGGTGGATTATCTCCAGAGGGTGGCGTCTTGGTTGGTTTTGCAATCGGTGGAACCTTTGCTGCGATCGGTTTATATCTACTACGAGGTGGAAAGCAACACAATACGGTTGAACAATGGGGTCTACTGGATGCATACGAACCTCCATTGCACCCATCATGTCCGAACCGGGTGTTTTCTGAAATTCTGACGACCTGGATGGACCCGGTACTGAGGGCACGATTCGACACTCACATTCAGTCGCTCCGAGATGGATTGCAACCCGGAAAGGATATCCATTCTGCGATTGAGCATCTTCTTCACATGCGCTATCTTGAGGCTAGAGGGGAATTGACCAATCGCCAAGTTCGATTGTCCATGGAGTCGTATTTCCGTGTAGACAGAGTACCTGAATTGTTTGACAATGAATTCTTCGATGAGGAAACTTGGTCGAATCTATTGCGGCACATTCGCTCTAAATGTTCACCATTTTTCCGCCTACTTTCCCGACTGCAGCATGATTTGTCGGATGATATCGATTCAATTCGGAGTGATTCTTTGCACTTCGATGTCGATATGCAAAACGTCGTCAGTGGCGCAGGACACCTGTTTGCTTATCTTCACAATAGTGGTGAAGAGACTCGAACCATTGTTGTGAAAATTCAGACGCCGGATTTCCAACCGCATGAAAGTATTTTCACACTATCAGTTGAATCGAGCAAAGCACTCTCTGATGTGGGGGCAAATCTTCCCTTGCGCTCAAACACAACGGATGATGTACACGATGTGATGGCGAAGATGATGGATCATGGTTCCATGATTTGGCAAACACTGTTGCCTCAGCACGACGGCGAGTCGACCGTGACGGTCAGACTTGAGGATACGGATGGAAACATGCTAGGTGGGAAAGTTTTGGCCGTACAAGTTCGACCCAAATTGCAAGAGCGGGTTCGAAGGCAGGCCGGTTTGTTCGCAATCGTCGGGGGTATCTTCGCAATTTTGTATCGCGTCATCCCTTGGGTCGCCTCTATGGCTGCGCTTTAATCTAGTTCAGTTGCTTAGCGTACGCTTCAAATGTGATATGCAAGTCGGAGGGGTATGACCGATACTCAGGAGGCCACAGGCACCGACGCCGACCTCCGTGACCAACTCAAGTCAATGGAGGCGAAACTGCGGCGCCTTCGCGACCTTCGGCAACAGCACAATGATGCAGGTAAACGTCATGCAGACGCTCGAAATTCGATTCAAAAAGAGTACAAGAAACTCCGAGAAGAGATTGATGGATTGTTGACTCAGAACAAAGAGATTCGCAACAAAGCGAAAGCCCACCAAGCCAAGCGTGATGCGATTCAGCAACAGGTCCGAGAACTGATTGGTCAAGCCAAAAATTCCCGTTCGGAAAAAGGCAAAAAATCCCCGATTCTTGAATTGAGTGAGATTCAATCGCAAATTGACAAGTTGGAAAACATGCTTGAAACTACAGGTATGAAATTGGAAAAAGAAAACAAGGTCCTGAAGTTAATCAAGAAACACACCCTTCGAAAGAAGGAACTAGAACCGCTCGTCGCTGAAGAGATGCGAATCAAAGTCGATCTTGACAATATTGAGGGTAGCATTCAAGAGCTCAAATCTGAGGCTGATGCAGAACATGCTGCGATGGTTGAATTGCACAAGGAAGCAGACGAATTGTGGGAGACAATCAAACCTCGTTTCGAGGAACGAGATTTCAAGAAAGCCGAAGGGGATCGACTTCATGAGGCCTTCCTTGAATGTCGCAAAGAAGCCGATGAAGTTCACACTCAAGTGGTGGCCATGCTTGAACAAGTCAACGAAATTCGTGACAAATTGAAGCAAGAACGATTGGAAGCACAATCTTGGATTGATGATCACAATGAGTCCGTCCGCAAGGCCCTGAAAACTCCTGATCAAGACGAAAAACTTGCAGGTTCATTGACGCAAGCCCTGCTGGCAGGTTCATCCATCAGTTTTGGGGGTAGCGAAACCGGAAGCAACGCCAATACCCGAACAGATGGCCGTTCTTCCCGTAAAGCCAACATGCGTCGAAGCGGTGCGGCACGAGGCAATCGCGGACGCTCAAGGTCCCGTGAGCAGTAAAAGTGCAGAATATTCCATCTGCGTATGCTCAAATAGGGCATAATGTACCCCATAGTCATGGCATCATCTTCTGACCCACATCGGTCCTACGACCGCTCATGGGATGAAATCGAAGAAATGCTAGAGCTTGCCCAAGATCGCGTATTTGAGTGGCAAGAGTGGTTTGAATCTTGCAGAGAAAAGGGTGACCGCGAGGGGATGAAAGAGGCGGCTCGGAAGTACAAGGCTCTTCAAAATGTAGTGAAAAGTCTTCAATGGGTACTTGGTGAAGAAGGTGTTGAGAATCCAGTGGATTGATTACCATCCACGCTGATCCATTCGGACATCAAGGGTTTCGATTTCGAGTCCTTCCATCGGTTTACCTGCCATCATACCGCTGGCCTCAGCAATCTTCTCTGCATCGTCAAAGTGGTGAGTTGCCATCACAATGGCCTCAGCAGTAGTGACTGGGTTTTCTGATTTGAAAATTCCAGATCCGACAAAGACCCCATCCATACCATGTCGCATCAGGAGTGCGGCATCTGCAGGAGTTGCAATTCCTCCTGCACTGAATGTGACGACAGGGAGTCGCCCCATCTCACGAACTTCACCCAGGACTTCAAGAACGGTAGCATGTACATCGTTGAGTGACCCAAATGGAGTATTGACAACACTCAGGGCGTGTTCACTGGCCGCTTCAAGCCGTCGAAACCCGTCACTGATTGTAGAGGCGATGGTTTCGAACTCCTGTGAAGTTGAGCGCTGGATTAAATCAATTTCAGCATCGACCAATCGTGCATGGTGCACAGCAGCAACAACATTCCCGGTTCCGGCCTCACCCTTGGTTCGAATCATAGCAGCCCCTTCGACGATGCGGCGAACCGCTTCGCCCAAATTCGTGCAACCACAAACGAATGGGATTGTGAAATCGTTTTTTGCAATGTGATAGAACGGGTCAGCGGGTGTGAGAACTTCCGACTCATCAATCATGTCGACGCCCAATGCTTCGAGAACTCGAGCTTCTTCATCGTGTCCAATTCGAGCCTTGGCCATGACCGGGATGCTGGTGGTTTCGATGATTCCCTTGATGAGATCAGGGTGACTCATGCGAGCAACCCCTCCATCTGCACGGATGTCTGCGGGCACACGCTCTAGGGCCATTACACTCGATGCACCCGCATCTTCTGCAACATGAGCCTGTTCAGGAGTTACAACGTCCATGATGACGCCGCCTTCCTGCATTTTAGCAAATCCACGCTTGAGCAACTCAGTGCCCTTTCGCATTTGTTTCAAATCGATTGACATGGGAACAAATCGACGATAGGTCAGGTGCTTTTGAACCCTCGTTCAGACCTTAGTCGTCTGCGAGAATTGGAGAATCGCCTTCCGCAACTTCAGCATCGACACATTCGGTCTCGTTGCGCTCAATCCATTCCTCTTGATCCGCAGGCACATCTGTGTCAGCGAAGATTGCCTCGACGGGGCATTCTGAAATGCAAGCGCCACAATCGATGCACTCATCGGGATCGATGACGAGGTAAGTTGGTAATTCTCGAAATGCCTCTACGGGGCAAACTGCAACGCAATCTTGGTACTTGTGGT
>CETU01039045.1_pt1 | contig 10673 bp, 11 predicted proteins | sample 356531 | NCBI WGS metagenome assembly CETU01 (sample SAMEA2623488, study PRJEB7988) | marine metagenome | isolation source: saline water (ENVO:00002010), including
TTTTCCTTGTGTTAATTTGAAATTTACCGATTCATTCGGCTGGTACATATTAAGGGTATATTATAGGCTGTTCCAAGTTTTATTTATTATTGAGCGTTATGACCTTTTTTATTGACGTAAAAAAAGTCAAGTCAACGTAAATCGACAATGTCAAACCGTTATCGACGGGGACGGCGTGTATATATGTACCCTCCATAAATTTTTTCCACTATTTTTTACAAAGGTATAGCATTCGCATAGCAACCCTAATGCCATCGCATAGCACTGCTACTGCGATTGCATGTAAACCTTAGGTTTAGTTAGGACTATATCAGGTTTATATAAAAAAAGGTTTACTTATATAGTTTATAAACCTTAGGTTTATATCACCTAAACAGAAAGAAAGGAATTGTTATGGCGTATGAACCAAAAGACATGTCAGGCTCAATCTTTACTAATCAAGGCAAGAAAGCAGAAAACCACCCAGATTTTACGGGTTCATTCCGAATCAAAGGTGTTGATTACAATGTTGCAGGTTGGAAGAAGAAGTCTGCAAAAGGATTAGAGTACGTAAGTTACAAGGTGGAGGAAAAGGTAGCGAAAGAAGAACCATTGCCATTTTAAATGCTAGTAACCTGCAAAGGAAAGGAGTTTGAGCAATATGAACTCAATGAGATTGACGCTCTTGGAATTAAAGCAATCGAAAACTGGCGTGATGCAAAGATTGGCGATTGGATACGGACTCACGATAGTAAGGTTATTAAGGTTATTGGAAGGCGTGAGAAAAAACTTACTGGGAAGCGCAAATCGTTTTCTCTTATACGCACAGGTTATGGAGAAACCCCAACCTATCGTAAAAAAATCTACGCACTTAGACAGAAAGATTGGTCAGGCGAAGAAAACCTTACCAAAAGCTACATTAACGATGTCCCAGCTACACAGCTTCAAAAACAGTTCGCAGACTACATTTCCAAAAATGGAAAACTGGACAAGAACGGTAAGTTCAATACAGAATCAATTATTGATGCCTACATGTACGCTTTCAGCGACAACAATCCAAGCCAAGCGCTTAAAAGAGGTCTTAGAATTTTACGAAAAAAATACATCACTGATAGGATTAACATGAACATAAGAGAAACGCTTATAGAGCATGGTATGGATGATGATTGGGTTGCAAGCCAATACAAAGACCTTGTAAGTTCAAGTACTGGCATTGCTAAGTTAAATGCGCTTAATCGTGTGTCTGATATGTTGGGTCATTCTAAGAAAGAAAAACAAGAAAAGACTCAGAATATTATTATGATATCCGATGGGGACAAAAAACTGTTAGCAGAAGCTAGAAAAGAATTGTCCGATAAAGATATCGGCAAGTTGATGCACATAGTTAAGAATAAAGGAATAGATGGTGTTCTTGAAGCGCAAGATACCGAAGTTAACGATATCAGTTGAGATTGATGATACAAAAGCTGGTATAATTAACCTTGATGGCAAAGATGTTTTGGTAGAGCCTAAATTAAATGAATTTATTTTAAGTATATTAGAAGAAAATGACCATTTATTATCACGTATTGAATACTATGAAAAATATGTAACTGGAGCAGGAGATGCGTAAGCTATACTCAACAGGGCAGGCAAAGTTTACAGATGGTAGTTCTCGTCTAAAAACTACACTAGGGAAAGTAAGAAAATGGAAAAAAAAGAAAAAAAAGGTGTCAACGAAGAAATTAAAGCGTTAATTTCATCTCGACTTGATAATGGTCAAAAGAAATACAAGCAAGATGTTCCTGTAAATGACCATAGAGAATATACAGAAGAAGCATTAGAGGAACTCCTTGATGCTTGTGTGTATCTCAGCGCTGAGATTTTACGTATAAAAAGATTGAAAGAAGTTGCAACTAGAATACACAGTTGAAGAACGTCAAGCTTTGATGAAGAGGATGTATCTTGACATTTTCTTCTTTGCAAAGTTCATACTGGGCGACCCAGAGTTACCAATGCATTATCATGTACGTAGCAAGTCGCCACAATTCCATAAAGATATTGTTGCCAAACTATTAAAATTAAATGCAGGAGATAAGCTGGCTGTAGTTGCTCCTCGTGGTCATGCAAAGTCTACCTTAATTAATCTTATATACCCACTCCATAGGATTCTATTTGGAGAAGAAAAATTTGTTCTGTTGATATCTGAATCTGAGAAGCAATCTAAGTTTTACCTTGAAACAATCGGTAATGAGATTGAGTTTAATGAAAAACTTAAATACTTTTTTGGCGATAGACGTGGTCGTATTTGGGGAAAAGAAGAAAAAGAATTTGTTGCAGGTTTTGATGAGAATGGCGCACCGAATAGTTACTGCAAAGTACTTGTACGTGGTACAGGGCAAAAGGTTCGTGGTCTAAAGTATGGAGCATACAGACCAACACTAACTATTATTGACGATGGTGAAGGTGAGCGCAATACAGCAACGCAAACATTAAGAGACCAATTTAGGTCTTGGTTAAATGGGGCTGTGGTCGCAGGTTCGCAAGATTCTAAATTAATATTTATTGGAACTATTGTCGACGAAGAGTCGTACCTTAATCGAATAGCTGGTCCACTTGCCTTTGATAGAAAAGGAAAGAAAAAGATTAAGGGATGGGACAGTATGTTTTTTCAAGCTATCCTGCAAGAGAATGACGCAGGGTTCTTTAGCGCAAGTGGTAAGGAAATTTTAGATAAAAAAGGTAAACCGAAAGTTTTATGGGAGGACTACAGACCTTACGATTGGCTTATCGCAGAAAGAGATAGGTTAATATCTGAAGGAGATGTGGCTTACTTTTATCAAGAATATCAAAACATTCCTATGGATGATAGCTTTAGGGTATTTAAAAAAGAGGACATAAACTATTGGGAAGGTCATTTTAAAAATAGTAATGATTTTTCTGTTATTGAAACACAAGTTGAAGATGAGATTTGGGAGATACCAGTAAATGTATTTATGGGTGTTGACCCTGCATCAAGTGAAAATATAAAAGCAGACTTTTCTGTAATTATGGTTATTGCAGTAGATGCTGAAAATAATATTTATATTATAGACTATCATAGAGGACAAATGGCTCCAATGACGTTGGCAGATAAATTGTTTGAAATGATAGAGTTTTATAAACCAAAACTTATCAATATTGAGGAAACAGGTCATGTTATGTTATCAGATTACATGATGCGTGAGTCTAAAAAGAAAGGTAAGTTTTACAACATTACTCCTAAGAAAGCTATTAAAAGCAAGTTCTATAGGATTAAACAACTACAACCATACTTTGCAAGTGGCGCTATGTTTTTAAAAGAGAATCAATGGGAGCTTGAACAAGAGCTTTTAAATTTTAAAGAGCATGGCAGTTTTAAAAAAGATACTCTTGATGCACTAAGATGGGCTATCGATGATGTGTATGCACCTCGACATGGATATGATGAAGATGGTATAGAGTATCGTAGCTCCTCTGGATTTAGGGGTGTCGACTGGGAAACTGGTCAAACTATATTTGCATAGTATAGTTTTTTATAGGTAATATATAGTAATATGATAAGTCTAAAAAATATACGTCTTGATGATTTGAGCGCATCTGACGTAAGTGAAGAGTACGTTTATTATCAATCTTCAGCTGAAGAACATAAATATCAAATGGCAGAAGATGAAGAATTTTATTTAGGTTTACAACTAACACAAGCTCAGAAAGATTATTTAATATCAGTTGGACAACCTCCTGAAGCTAATAATAAAATTAGACCTGCTGTGGAGCAAGTGCTTTCTAATGTTGCAGGTGCAAGTCCTGAATGGGACGTTCGTCCTGTTGGTAAAACAGATTCTGAAGTTGCCTATGTATATAATAAACTTTTAGATAAGATTTGGTATGATTCAGATGGCGACAGACATTTTAGAAGTATAGTAAAAGATTTTACAGTTAAAGGTCTCGGGTATATGTACGTATATCCTGATTGGCAATCAGAACAAGGTCGTGGTGGTATCAAAGTAAAAAGAATTGCTCCTGAAAATATTTATGTAGACCCTAATTGTACCGACCCATTCTTTAGAGATGCATCATCTATAATACTTTCAGATACTAGCACAAAGTCTGCTATGAAAGTTATGTTTCCTGATTACGCAGATGAAATTGAAGATGCTAACGAAGATTATAGAGATGACGATTATGCTACTGCTAAATACAATCGTGATGAGATTATTAGGCGAGCAGATGTCAATGACGATGGTCAACCAAAAGTTAGAAGATATATACGCTGGTCAAAAGTAAATGAAGAGCAAGTACTACTAACAGACAATCTTACGGGTAGACAAAAGACATTTACTAAAGAAGAATATGATGATTTTAAGAAATCAGAAAGATACAAAGCGTATATAAAAGAAAATCAAGTAGATGAAGAAAAGATTTTTGTAACTAGGGTTCGTGAAACATTTGTTGTTGGCGATGTAATGGTCTATGATATTGTTTTACCTGTTGAAGATTATCCAATTGTACCTGCATGTAATGAGCATAATGGTAATCCGTATCCTGCTGGAGATGTAAGGCATGCAAAAACTCCACAAAGAATGCTTAATCGTACAGAAGCATTGTTGATTTCGCATGCAACGAGTACAGCAAGTTTTAAACTTATCTATGAAGATGGAGCTATTGACCCAGAGGAATTAGAAAAATGGTTTGTACCTAATGCGATTATTCGTGCCAATCCATCTGCACTTAGAGAAGGGAAGATAAAAGAATTATCTCCACCTGCAATTAGCAGTCAGCTTTATGTTGAAAAGCAACGTTATGAAACAGATATTGAAACTGTTTTTGGTGCATACAAATTTCAGCAAGGCAATCCTTCGGGTGCTGTAGGAACTTTTGGAGAAGCCAGAATACTAGACGAAGCATCATCAAGAAAACAAAATTGGAAAATATTACCTGCTTACGATATGTTAACAATGGTAGGTAAGATTGTATCCAAATATATTCCTTATGTTTATGATAAAGAACGTGTACTAAGAGTTATGAACCCTCTTGGAATAGAAAAAGAATTAAAAATTAATGTACCTGTAGTCAATGATTATACGATGGCTATTGAGCGTATGTATGATGTAACAACTGCTGAAGTAGATATTAGAGTTGTTATTGGAAGCACACGTTCAAAAAGTCCAACAGCAGACCTTGCAAAAGATATTCAGTTATTACAAGCTGGTATTTATGATAAGACTCAAGTCATTATGGGACTACAGGGAGATGTAGATAAAAGCGCTCTACTTGCTCGTATGAGTGAGATTGGACAACTCAGAGCGCAGAATCAACAGTTACAAAATCAATTGAAGGCTATGACTGGCGACTTGCAAACTAGGGAGCGTGAATTGTTCCATAGTAAAATGAGAGCTGAAATCTCAGAAGCAACAAAACCAGTACAGCAGGCTGTAAGTAACTTGAGGGCGACAGCTAAGAATGAAGAGAGAAAACAGAAACAAATGACGCAAGATACAGCTATTGATTTAGCTGATTTACGGAATACGGTTAACTCACAACCTCAGGCTCCAATCCCGCCTGATGAACAGATGGGATTAGGATAACCATAAAAGGAAACGGAGCATCGAATGTCTGAAAACACGACAAATGAAACACAGATAGTTCAGGATGATAACCTGATGTCTGCTTTGAATAATTTCAACGCAGGTGTAACAGGCTCACAAGAAACTGAAGTGGAAGTTGAAGAACCAACGACTGAAGAATCTGCACAGCTTTCTGAAGAAGAAATAACTGAGCAAGAAGAAGCTGTTGAAGAAGTTAGAAAATGGTTGATTGATAACAAGTTTGAAGATAGTGAAGAAGGTCGTCAAAAGCTTGCTGATGCATATAAGAATATTCAGAGTGCAAAAGATAAAGCAGAAGGCGAACTTCGTGAAAAATCATCAAAGTATGAGAAGCTTGACAAACTTGACGAATGGTTAAAAAGCAATCCTAAGATTGTAGAAATGTTGCAAAACGAAGCTGAAAAGCAAGAAGCAAATGGACCACCAGAAAAACCTGAAGATTATGATTTAATGGAAGAATCTGTACAAGGTTCTCCATCTAATCTTTGGAGAAAAGAATACGATGAGTGGTTAATTGAGCAAGGCGCTAAGAAAGCAATGCAACAATTTGAAACGGTACGTCAAAAAGAAAACGCTGTAAAAGCGCAAGAAGCTGAAATCAATGAACTAAAATCATTAGGTATGACGGATGATGAGATAAAATCGTTTTATGGTTTTATGCAAAGTCCTGATAACGTAACAACTTCTAATATGGTAAAGGTCTGGAAGGTTCTAAGTGGAAAAGAAAAAGAAAATGCAGAAACCTCTTCAGATAATAAGACGAAAGATTCAAAAAAGGTTTTGGAAATGGAAAAGGTACAAAGTGGCGCTTCAGTTGAAGGTAAACCTACTCCTGCTAAAAAACCACAAGACAAAGAATTAGACGACTTTATGAAGGGGATTATGCAATTTAGCAAATAACCTTAAATAAAGGAGTATGACAAATGTCAACTTATGGAGCAGGAACTGCAACGCAGTTCACTGACGGAACCCAAAGACAAGTACTCGAACTAGGTCCAAAGATTTATTATTATAATGAGTCTGTAACACCTTTGCTATCTATTTCAGGTCGTGCAGGGACAGTTGGAACGCCTGTACCGATTTTCGAATGGATGGAAGATGAGTACTTCATTAGAAGAAGTCTAAAAATAGACACTACATCATCTGACCTTGCTGATACTGCTACTGGTGGTATTAATGGTCATCACACTGTTGTAAAACTACGCAGACAAGCGCAGGTAGAAGCCTTTGAAGTTGGTGGCATTTATAGCGCATCAATTTCAGGTAGTGCATTAGGAACAGACGTAACTCACCTTATCTGTGTAGCTATTGGTAAAGATGTTAATCTTTCAAGCCCTACAGATAAACATGTTCAGTTTTTAGGCGCTCATATTAACGGAGCTGGAGATGCATATCTTATAGAGCAAATGGCTGATGGAACTGACTTGATTACTGCTAATGGTTCTGGTGTACTAACGCTAACTTACGTTGCAACTGCTGGTCAGTTTTATGATAATGGTACTGCAACAACCTACTATGGTAATAATCCTATGGGATTTGGCGAAGTTAATTTTGCTGATGCTGATTATTTTGAAATAGCAGGTGGTTTAGGTGCTTATGCTGAAGGTGCTAGTGTTGGTTCTGAAACTCGTAAAAAAGTACGTAGGTTAAAGAACTGTACTCAAATCTTCCGTGAGCCTTACACAATCACTCGTACTGCAAGAGTTTCTGAACAGTATGGTGGTCCAGAGCTAGCAAGACTACAAGCTCGTAAACTTGCACAAATTAAAGTCAACGTTGAGCATGCAATGCTTTTCAATGGAGCAATTAGCCTTGATGCTAGTTCTGCTAATCCAAAGAGAACCTTCGCAGGATTTGGTGTTGGTGGTAGCACTGGTGTTGTTCAAACCAATAATGGTGAAAGTGTAACTGACCTACAGTTAAATAACTCTTCAGGTACAGTAAGCGACTTTGACTCTGTTGTTGAATCTATTTTCCAAGACACTATTGATGGTTCAATGGAAAAAACAGTTTTTGCATCAAACAAATGGATGCTTAAACTAGCTTCAATGGTACGTGCTGGTAATGGAGCCGCTTTCAATGCTATGATGGGTGAAGAAACACAAGCTGGTCTAAGAGTTCTTGAATACATGGGACCTGTAGGTATGTTGAAATTCGTACCTCATCCTATGTTGAAGGGTGCTTATGAAGATTACGCTGTTGCTGTTGACTTCAACAACTTTGACGCTCGTGTTCTTTCCGAATCTGATTTCCAGCTTCGTAGAGATATTGTACAAGATGGTAGCGATGGTCAAACAGATGAGTGGTTAGTAGAGATTGGACCTGAGATTCGTCAGGAACAAACTCATGCAATCATGAAGCTTGTCTAAAATAGTTTATAGGGGGGCAGTTTATCTGCCCCCGATAAACAGGAAATAGATTATGACTGAAGCTGAAAAGAAAAAACTAAAAAAATATAGACTTTCAGGTTTAAACAGACCTAAGAGAACTCCAAATCATCCAACAAAAAAAGCTATTGTAGCTGTAAGGACAAAGGGTGGTAATGTAAAAATTATTAGATTTGGCGCTCAAGGTATGGGTCATAATTATAGCCCAGAAGCTCGTAAAAGTTTTAAAGCTCGTCATGCTAAAAATATAGCACGAGGTAAAGAATCTCCTGCATGGTGGGCAAATAAAGTTTTTTGGTCAGGAAAAGGTGGAAGTAAAAAAATGCCACCTAAATCACAAAAGCATGTAAAAGGTATTAGAAGAAAGAAAGCATAATGAGATATCAAGAAGCATATGAATTAGTAGAAGCAGGATTAGTTAAGTCTGCATTAGGTTTTCCTGTAACTGAGCCTTTAATATCAAAGTTTTTTGATGCAAAAGTACAAGAGGTTGGTTCAAGAACTACAAGAAAAGTTAATAGTCAAACATTTACTACGTCAGCTACTAACGCTTACGAACTTTCAAATGAAGATGCTAGCATGCGTATTTATAAGGTTACTATGACGGGCAGTAACGATAGTAAGAATATACCTTTTGTTAGTGAAAAAAGGTATGCAGAGGGTATGGACGAAGATTTAATTACAAGTATTGGTTATTTTGTAAAAGAAACAATTGCAACAACAGGTACAATTACTGCAATGACTAGAGCAAATCCTATAGTGGTTACTAGTTCATCTCATGGATTAGAATCTGGTAGAAAATTAAAGATTACAGATGTTGTTGGTATGTTGCCAGACACAGGAGAACCAAGTGAAATAAATGATGTTATACATGAAGTAACAGTTGTAGATGCTAATAGTTTTTCTATACCAGTTAAAGGCGCTAGTTATCAAGTTGCGTATTCAAGTGGAGGGTCATGGTCTTTTAGTGGGATTAAAGTATTTTTAACTAAAACTCCTGATGTTGGCGATAGTTTGAAGGTTTATTACTATGTAAACCCATTACCTAAAAATGCAATCTCAGATAGTATAGATTTAAAAGACCAACTTATACCTGCTTGCATACATTATACCCTAGCACATTTTTTAATGTTAGATGGTCAATTGCAAGTTGGTAGTGGACATTATGGGATTGCAGAAAAGATTGAAAAAGAATTTATTGAAACACGGAATAGTAGAGAAGGCAAACCTGATATTATTCCACAACCATTACAGGACTTTATATACTAATGAGTACTTTTAAGGCTAGAATAGAAGATTATGTAGGTTCTGTTGGAGATGACACTTTTCTTGGTGATGCTTTAACAGATACTTCAGCAGAAGTTATAAGAGCTATGCCTATAGGTAAACTAGGATTTTTTTCTGTAGAAAGTTCTGATTTTATTTACAATGGTATAGATATATCAAATCATAAATTATTAAGTGTTGTAAGAGAACATGGCACAGATGGAGAATATGTAGAGTGCAGAGAGTTAAGTCCTGCATATTTTAGAAAAGCACAAGATACAAACAGTATGTTTGCAGGAACAGTTGATTCTCCTGTATTTACAGTTAAAAATAGTAAAGTTCATGTTTTTCCTGCACCATCAGCTAGTCCTAATGCAGTAAAATTGGAAACAGTAAATTTTCCTACAGTTACAGCTACTCAAACTGATATAAGTCAAACAACAGTTACTGATGCGACATGCGATACTACCGATGGTAGTGCAAATGTAACAATGGATAGCACTGCAAATATAGAAGTAGGTTTTTCAGTAAGTGGTACTGGAGTACAAGCTGGAAGTGTAGTTCAATCAATTACGAATAGTACTACTTTTGTACTATCAAAAAATGCTACAGCTTCTAATTCAAATCAAACATTTACATTTACTAGTGATAATCTACCAGATTCTATAGAAGATGTAATCGTATTAGGTGCTACTGCAAAAGCAATTCAATATTTGATGGCAAGAGTAAGAACTTCTTTACCATCTACACCAACTGTAAGTTTTAGTGGTATAACTGCGCCAAGCGCTCCTAGCGCACCAACAATATCATATTCAAATGCAAGCTTATCTAATGCTGTTAGTACAGCTCAAGATGGGGTAGATACAGCGCAGAGTGATATTAATACTGCTCAAAGTCCTTACACTGGAGAAACTATAACACAAGCTACTACTTCAAACGCAAGTGCTACTACATCTTCAGATAGTTCGAGTGTAAGTTATACAGCTCCAACTATAGAGGGAGCAAGTGTAGGTAAAGGTCTTTTGTCAATGACCGATGGAACAGTTGATACTGATGCTGACCAAATTGATTATGATAAATGGTGGGATATTACAGCAGAGTTTATAGAAAATGAAGAGGATGCAGAGCTAGCACAATTGCAAATGGAAAAAATTAGAACTTATATTAGTGCATTTAACGCAGAAGTATCAGATGCACAAAATGCAATGCGTGCTAGCCTAGAAGATGCTAAAAATGCACATGAAGAAGCATTCCTTAACGCAAGACTTGCTACTGAAGCTAGTGTTACAAATGCAAGAATAGATGCTAGCATAGAAGAAGCTAGTATATCAAGTAAAACAAGTGCATCAATAGCAAAGATGAGAGAATCTACTGGTGCTAGCATAGCTAAAATGCAAGCATCAACAAACGCTAGTATTGCTAAAATGCGTGAATC
>CETU01168764.1_pt1 | contig 10649 bp, 11 predicted proteins | sample 356531 | NCBI WGS metagenome assembly CETU01 (sample SAMEA2623488, study PRJEB7988) | marine metagenome | isolation source: saline water (ENVO:00002010), including
TCTACAGCATTTTTAGCTACTGTATAAACATTTTTTCTTCTACCAAAATACCCCTTGGCTTCTTTAAGAATTTTTTTTCTCCTATTTCTAGACGCAACTGAGTTTACCGATCTTGCCATATTTTCTATTTTTTTGACTGAGGTGTTTTAATAAAACTTAAACCTTTTGTCTGGTTAAACTATATTTATTTTAGTCTGAGTTGTTTTTTTATATTGTTTAAATCACTATCACTAACCAAGCCATCGTGAGTAAGTTTTAATTTTCTTTTCTTGGATTTTTTAGTTAAAATATGATTTTTAAAAGCATGTTTTCTTTTAATCTTACCACTTCCAGTTACTTTGAACCTTTTTTTGGCACTAGATTTAGTTTTCATTTTACTCATTTACTATTTCTTTACTTTTTTTGGGCTCACAAACATAATCATTTTTTTTCCTTCAAGCACGGGTAATTGCTCAACTTTTCCATATTCCTCTAACTCTTGTGCTAATTTCAATAATAAAATTTGTCCTTGCTCTTTAAAAATAATGGATCTTCCCTTGAAAAAAACAAATGCTTTAAGCTTTGCACCATCTTCCAAAAACTTTATAGCATGTTTTTTCTTAAACTCATAATCATGTATGTCTGTTTGAGGACCAAATCTAATCTCTTTAACAACAACTTTTTGAGTTTTTGCTTTTAGATATTTATCTCTTTTCTTTTGCTCATATAAAAATTTCTTGTAATCCATAGCCTTACATACAGGCGGAAGAGCTTTTGGCGATATTTCAACTAAATCTGTTTCTAACTTCTTAGCGATTAAAAGAGCTTCACTAACTGAATATATTCCTACTTCAACATTATCACCCACTAACCTGACTTCCTGTGCTGTAATCTCACCGTTTATTTTGTGAGGATTTTTTTTTATTATTCTTCCGGGTCTTCTCCCTCTTTTTCTTCTTAGTGCTATGGCTATATATTTAAGTTAATTTCTCGTGATTCATTTATTTTTTTTGAAATGTAAGCTGAAAGGGTGTCGAGCTTGAAGCTACCGACTAAGTTACCTCCTCGCAACCTGATGGTCACTTCATTTTTTTCTATTTCTTTATCACCTATAATACCCATTATATGAGTTTTTTTCTTCTCTGCTTCAAGAATTTTTTTACTAACTGTTTCATTTCTAAAATCAGCAGATGCGCGAATTTCGTCTTTTTCTAATAAATTTAAAACTTTTTCTGTGTAATTTCGATGCTTTTCACCTACAGATATCAGGGTTATTTGATTTGTTGATAGCCAAAGAGGAAAAACACCAGCAGTATGTTCAATTAATATAGCAATAAATCTTTCCAGGCTGCCAAAGGGTGCTCTGTGAATCATAACTGGTCTTTCATCTTCATTGTTTTTATTTTTAAAAGTAAGGTCAAACCTTTCTGGTAAGTTATAATCAACTTGAATCGTACCTAGTTGCCATTCTCTATTTAAAGCATCTTTAACCATAAAATCGAGTTTGGGACCATAAAATGCAGCCTCACCATATTCAGTTCTATAATTAAGATTTTTCGATTTTGCAGCTTCAATTATAGCATTTTCAGCAAGATTCCAAACTTTTTCAGAGCCTATGTACTTGTCCGTATTCTCTACATCTCTAAGTGAGATTTGGGCAGTAAATTCTTCAAAACCAAGTGATTTAAATACATAAAGAACCAGATCAATTACTTTAATAAATTCATCTAATAATTGATCTTGAGTACAGAAAATATGTGCATCATCCTGGGTAAATCCCCTAACTCTAGTCAGTCCATGTAATTCTCCACTTTGTTCATAACGATATACTGTTCCAAACTCTGCATACCTAACTGGTAGGTCTTTATAACTCCATTTTCGAGAACTGTAAATTTCACAATGATGTGGACAGTTCATCGGTTTTAATAAAAACTCTTCGTCCTCTTTGGGAGTTTTGATTGGAAAAAATGTGCTCTCCCCATACTTATCATAATGTCCAGATTGAACATATAATTTTTTATTACCAATGTGAGGGGTGATAACCATTTCATAACCCGCTTTTTTTTGTACATTTTTTAAAAATCCCTCCAGTCGGGACCTAAGCTCAGTTCCTTCAGGCAACCATAGTGGAAGTCCCAAACCAACATTTTCTGAAAATGTGAATAAACCTAATTGTTTTCCTAAAACTCTATGATCTCTCTTTTTTGCCTCTTCAATTAACTGAAGATATTCCTTTAATAATTTTTCTTTTGGAAAGCTAATTCCATAAATTCTAGTGAGTTGTTTATTATTTTCATCACCTCTCCAGTATGCACCGGCAGTATTTAATAGTTTGACACTCTTTATAAATTTTGTTGATGGTATATGACCTCCTTTACATAAATCAGTAAAATTAGCATGATCACAGAAAGTTATTTTTTCATTACCAAGACCTCTTATTAATTCGCACTTATATTCATTTTTCTGTTTCTCGTAATAACTTAGCGCATCAGAATTTGAAATTTCTCTCATTTCGAAACAATGATCCTTTCTAGCCTCCTCAATCATTTTATTTTCAATTTTAGAAAAATCATTTTCAGAAAATGTAGAGTTTTGAAAATCTACATCATAATAAAAACCATTTTCAATGGGAGGTCCAATAGTTAATTTTGAATTAGGGTATAAATCAAGTATTACCTGTGCAAGTAGGTGTGCAGTTGAATGCCAAAAAGCCTTTTTCCCTTGTTTGTCATTCCATTTAAAAAATTTTATTTTGCCATCAATAAAAAGTTTTGTTTTAGTTTCAATAATTTCATCATTATATTCTACACTCAAAATATCTCTTGCCAGAGAAGGACTAATTTTTTCGGCAATTTCAAATGGTGTTATTCCATCATCATAACTTAATTCATTGCCATCGGGAAATCTGACTTTAATCATCCTTGAAAATTATTGTTTTCTTCTTCAGATAAGCTTTTTACAATTGTCATTATACCTGAGTAGAGTAAATATACTGCCATTAAGCAAAAAATCGTCCCTAAAATTAAAACAAAATAATAAAACTCGTGGCCTTCGTTTTTAAAAGCAGAGAATACAATTGTTGGACCCAAAAACATAAAGAATAAACTTAATATCAGTCGATTTGAACCTCTAGCCATATAATTTTTTTCAAATATTTTTTAAATTACTTCTCAAAAGTATTATTAGTCCAATTAACATAAAAGGTATACTCAGCCACTGACCTGTAGTGAGTAACCCAAGATAATTTTCTATACCTCCTTGACTTTCTTTTACATATTCTACTACGAATCTTACCCCAAATAAGAAGATTAAGAAAAAGCCAAAAAAGAAACCTTTTTTATCCCGAAGTTTTGTTTTGTGATACAGTGTGTATAAAATTATGAAAAGAATTAAATAACCGAATGACTCATAAAGTTGGGCAGGATGTCGGGGCAAATTCTCAGATCTATTTAAAAAAATAACTCCAAAATTTGAATTTGTATAGTTGCCAACAATTTCAGAATTAAAAAAATTACCTATTCTAACTAACATTCCTCCAAATGCAACAACAATTACAAGCCTATCAAAAATCCATAATACAGACTCATATTTATATTTTATTTTATAAAGAATTATTGATAAAATGATTCCAATTGTAGCACCATGACTAGATAGACCTCTGTATCCAACAAAATTCCAACCGTTTTCATCGATTTTAATGGGTAAAAATATTTCTAATAAATTATTTTGAAAATATTCCCAATTGTAAAAAAAAACTTCACCAAGTCTTGCTCCTATTAGAGTACCAAGAACCATGTGGACAAGAAAAGGATCCAATAGTTTCAGATCTTTATTTTCCTTTATATAAATTTTTTCCATTAGCTTATATCCAGCAAAAAAAGCTAACAAAAACATGAGGCTGTACCAATAAATTGTTACTGGTCCAAAGCTGATAATAGACTCGCTTAAATCATGTTCAAAAATTAATTTATCCATATTATTCAAATATAGTCTATTAAGGAACAGGGTCGAATCCACAATTTTTATTCCAAGGGTTGCATTTCAAAATTCGAATTGAAGCTAAATATAACCCTTTGACCAGCCCGTATTTTTTCAATGCCTCTATGGAATAATTGGAACATGAAGGTGAAAACTTACAATTACTTCCTAGGTATGGTGAAATCAGAATTTGATATAACCTAATAAATTTTATTAGAGGAAAAATTAAAACTCTTTTCATTTAACTATCCTCAATTTTTATACCCAAAGAATTTAATTTTTCTCTAATTAAATCAGACATTTCGTAGTTTTTATTCTTTCTGCTAAAATCTCTAATTTCCAAAATTGTACTAATCAATTTATTGCTTTCTTCAATTTTTTCGTTTTCATTACTGTCAATTGAAAAACCTAGAATATCAACTAGAAATACTTGCATGTAATTTTTCAGTTCATTTATTGATTTTGTGGATATAAAATCCTTTTTCTTTTTTACATTCTCAATTATTCTAGAAATTTCAAATAAATGTGAAATTAATTTAGGAGAATTAAAATCATCCAACATAGCATCATAACATTTTTTAATTATTGATTCATATTCAATATTTTCATTATTTGATGGATGCAAATTATCAATATCAAAGAAGCTTTGCATGAGTTTTTTATATCCTCTCTCAGCTGCTAACAATGATTCATTAGATAGGTCTAGGGTATTTCTGTAATGTGCTTGGTACATCAAAAACTTAACAACCATTGGTTCAAACCCTTTTTCAATCAATTCACTATTGCCATTAAATAAATTTTCAGGTAGGATGAAATTTTCTGATGATTTTGACATTTTTTTTCCATTCAGGGTTAGCATATTAGTATGTACCCAAAAGTTTGCAGGGTTTTGATTGTACACTGCTTCAGACTGTGCTATTTCACAATCATGGTGTGGAAATTTTAAATCCATTCCTCCTCCGTGAATATCAAACTTTTTTCCTAAATATTTGTGACTCATGGCAGAACATTCAATATGCCATCCAGGGAAACCATAGCCCCATGGTGATTTCCATTTCATAATGTGTGATGAAGTGGCATTCTTCCAGAGTGCAAAGTCTTGAGGATTCTTTTTTTCATCAGATCCAAAGAGTTCACGTGATTCATTAATTATATCATCTAAATTTCTGTTACTAAGTTTTCCATACTTGAATTTCTCAGAAAACTTCATTAAGTCAAAATATACTGAGCCGTTTTTTTCGTACGCGAATCCATTTTCTATGATCATTTCAATCATTTCAATTTGTTCCAAAATATGTCCTGTTGCCGTTGGCTCAATGTTAGGAGGTGTCAAATTAAATTTATTCAACACATCTCTAAAATTGTTTGTATACTTTTGGACAACTTCCATTGGTTCAATTTTTTCAATCTTTGCTCTTTTTTGAATTTTATCTTCTTCACTTTCCTCAAGATGTCCAACATCTGTTATATTTCTAACATAACGCACATCATACCCAATGTGCTTTAAAAACCTAACAATTAAGTCGAATGATATGAATGTTCTACAATTTCCGAGATGAACCTTGTTGTAAACAGTTGGACCACATACATACATTCCAACTTTTGATGGATTAATTGTATTAAAATCTTCTTTTTTGGATGATAATGAGTTGTATATTTTTAAACTTTTGTGTGAAATTGACATCCGCTTTAACTATCGTTACGAATATAGTCCAAAAATTCTCTTTTTATTAGTTTGTCTTTAAATTTCCCTCCAAATTCACCCGTAACAGTGCTACAATCTATATGTCTGATTCCTCTTGAGTTTACACACATGTGCTTAGCATCTATAACACACGCAACGTCTTCAGTATTTAAAAATTCCTGTAATTTTCTTACTATTTGAATATTTAATCTTTCTTGAACCTGGGGTCGTCTTGCGTAGTAATCAACTATTCTATTCATTTTCGAAAGTCCTATTACATTTCCGTTTGAAAAGTACGCTACGTGGGCTTTTCCATAAATCGGCAATAAATGATGTTCACAGGTTGAGAAAACAGTAATGTTTTTTTCAACCAACATCTCCTCATACTTATATTTGTTTTCAAATGTTGACCCTTTTGGAAGGTTTTTTGGATTCAAACCACCAAAAAGTTCCTTAACATATGCTTTAGCTACTCTGAGTGGTGTACCTTTAAGGCTATCATCAGTCATATCCATTCCTAATGTGTGAAGAATTTCACCAACATTTTTCTCAATAATTTTAATTTTTTCATCGTCATTGATTTCGAAGGCATCATCTCTGAGTGGAGTTTCAATCGAAAAGTTTTTGTGATCTGAGTCAATTAGTTCTAGATCTTCAAGGAATTTATTGTACTTCATATATTTATTCAGGTTGCAAAGATAAAAAATTGATTTAGAAGATAATATTATATGTTAAAGTTGTTCTAAAATTATTGTTTTGGATCTCAGCTGTTTCTGTAAATCCTGTATCAAAAAACTGATAATTGTATTGTTTTTCAATTAATTGAAGACCTAAATCAAGTGTTGAGGAGCCAAAATCATAACCCAAACCTAGTGATGTTGAAGTAAAATAATTACTTGATACTTTGTAGGGATTTTCTAATTTTTTAAACCCAGCTCTTAAACTAATACTATTCAATCGAAGTTCAGATCCTATTGAAAAATCTAGTGTGTTTTGTAGATATTCACTAATGGTTCTATTGAGGGTAGCATACGAATCTCCATAATCACTTTTAAAATTTCCATTTCTGTAATTATTTGATTGAATATCTATGCTGATTATGAACATGTTAGCAAAAATATTACTGGCTCCAAATATTAGTTTAGAAGGCGATACAAACTTATAATCATAAATGTTTATAATGTCAGGGTCTACTATATCAACATAATTATTGCCATCAAGATCGACTGAATTTGTCTCAAGGGATTGTGTTAATTCCTCCTCAATATCGAAACTTGTGGGAGAATTGTAGCTAACTCCAAGTCTGAATGATTGTAATTTGTAAATCATTCCTAATTGAACAGAAAAACCTTTGCCTCTAGTTAATAATTCGTTTCGAAAGTCGATTAAAGTAATCGCTGAATCATTGTCAAAGTTATTTTCTAAATGCCTAAAGCTTTTTTTACTGTAGAGCTCATAAATATTAAAATTTATTCCAAAATAAAAGTTTTCGCCATATTGAGCAGCTAGATTTATACTTGATTTGTTCTTTCTTCCTTGGCTGTAGTAAAAATTATTAATATCTAAACCATTATTATATTTAGCAATTGAATAAAACGAATTATTTTGATTATCATAATCCAATAAGTATGATTGAAACCCTAAAAATGCTTGTTGAGATGAATATCCATAGTTTTGTCCAAGCCATCTGTAAACTCCATTGATTGTCTCATTGGAACCCACAGAAACATCGTTCACGTTATAACCTATTGAGTTGTTGAGAAAGAAGCGGTCAACTGAAAAACTAGATTTTCCTTTAATTAGTTGATCGAAATTATAATCGTTTGTATTTTGATTATTTATTCCAAAAGAAAACTTTCTAAACTTACCTTCCCCATAATTCTTGAATACATAGACAATGCCACCTTGAAAATTAAAATAATTTGAATTGACCGAGGATGAACTGTTGGAAAAACTAGACTCAACATCTTTACGATCACCATTTAGGGTAAATCCCAGTCTTGACAATTCAAAAACACTACTAGATGCCGGATTAATTGAAATTGCTGACAAGTTTCCACCCAAAGAGCTAAATGCTCCGCTCATTGATGAAAACCTAGCATTTCCATTATTGTTTTCAAATGTTAAAGAAATTGCATCGTCAATATTTTGACCTTGTATTATTATACAGAAAAATAAAAAAAAAAGTCTGTAAATCATGCTTAATCTATAGTTCGACCAGATCTGGAGGAACTTGATGAAGATCTTCCGCTATTGGTAGAAATACCACTAGATGAGGATGAGCTGTAATTGTAGGACCTGCCAACAGAGGATGAAGAACTAGAACTTCTCGTTGACGGAGGATTTACCCAGTTGGAACTTGACCTCGACGTTGAATTTCTTGGTGAATTGACATTACCATTTCTTCCACTAAGACCCCAGGAATTATCATTATTATTTGTGTGAGGATCATTATAATATCTTCGAGAAGGGGAAGATTTAAGTGAATTTTTTCCATTATCATTTACTATGAGCCCAGAATTTATATAATTTCTAAGGTTTTGGGACCCATTCATTTTCGATGTTCTGGGATCAAGGTACGATCTAATGTTTGAATTCGAATTTGTTTTAGAATTAACAATATTGTTCAGGGTCTCTCTTGTTTTATTGTAGTTTCTGACTCTCTCGGAATTTTCTGTATTCGAAGAACTACTTCTACCATCCGAATAAACAACTACGTTGGCAGAACTTCCTCTTCTGCCACGGTTGTATGATACATTCGTATTATCCATGTAATTGTTATTGATATCGTAACCATACAAATTTCCATTACCATACCATCCTTGACTACCCCATCTCCAAAAAGGATAGTGGTAACCGTGAGGAGAATTAAATGCGTAGTAGAAGTAAGGTGAGAAGTGGCCAAATCCCATGAACGGATACCATCCGCCATATCCATAGCCAAAATGGAATGGACTCATTCTAAATGGATAGTAATAACTGTAAAATGGATCGTAATATGAGAAATATGGGCTGTAAAAACGGCTTCTGTAATTGAATCTATTGTAATCAATTACATAATCAACACTGTTTGGAATATCACCCCAGCTTGGATTATTGTTGCTGTAGGCAATATCTTCAGAGCTTATTAAAAAAGAATCAAGATTTAATGAATCGTTTTGAGATAAATCGAGATCGTACTTATTAGCTTCATCACTAAAATAATTTTTAAAATAATCAGACTTAGGTTTCATGGTTTCAAGATTATTTTCATTTCCAGCGTAGATTCCATCGGATGAAACGAGAGATGAAGAGTCAAATGAACCACATGAAAACATAACCAGTAACACTATTGGTGATAAAAATTTAATATTTACATATAATTTTTTATTTTTCACGAGTTGTATTGAATTATCTTTACATAAAGATAAGAACAAATTTTATGCCATGAAAATATGTCAAAAAAATTAACTAAAAGGAGCGAAGATTATTCTAAATGGTATAATGAAATTGTATCTAAGGCAGAGCTTGCTGAAGTTTCCGCTGTTCGAGGCTGCATGGTTATAAAGCCCTACGGTTACGCCATTTGGGAGAAAATTCAAAAGGAATTAGATAAAAAATTTAAACAGACTGGACATGAAAATGCATATTTCCCACTTTTTGTGCCAAAAAAACTCTTTGAAGCTGAAGAAAAAAATGCAGAGGGATTCGCAAAAGAATGTGCAGTAGTAACTCATTACAGACTTAAAAATGACCCAAAAAATAAAGGAAAGCTAATTGTAGATGAAGAATCAAAACTCGAGGAAGAACTGATTGTAAGACCCACAAGTGAAGCAATAATTTGGAATACTTACAAAAACTGGATACAGTCCTACAGAGATCTTCCAATCAAAATAAATCAGTGGGCCAACGTTGTAAGGTGGGAAATGAGGACTCGTTTATTCTTGAGGACAGCTGAATTTTTATGGCAAGAAGGTCATACAGCTCACTCAAATGAAGAGGAAGCCATTGAAGAAACCAAGCTTATAAACAATTTGTATAAGTCATTTGCAGAGGACTTCATGTCAATCTCTGTAATTTCAGGAACCAAATCTGCATCAGAAAGATTTGCTGGAGCGGAAGAAACATATTGTATCGAAGCATTGATGCAAGACGGAAAAGCATTGCAAGCTGGAACATCACATTTCTTGGGCCAAAATTTTGCAAAAGCATTTGATGTTAAATTTTCAAAAGATGACGGTAATTTAGAATACGTTTGGGCGACTTCTTGGGGTGTTTCCACCAGATTAATGGGAGCATTGATTATGTCTCATGGAGATGACCAAGGTCTTGTGCTTCCCCCAAAGTTGTCACCCTACCAAATAATCATTATACCAGTCTTTAAAAATACTGATGATCTAGCATTAATTAATCAGTATTTAAAAAATCTTAAACAACAGTTCAATAAATTGGGTATTGATTTTAAAATTGATGAAAGAGATAATGTTTCACCAGGAAAAAAATTCAATGAATATGAAATAAAAGGTGTTCCTCTTAGAATATGTGTAGGGCTCAGAGACATTGAAAACAAAACCATTGAGCTATTTAGAAGAGATGAAATGAAAAAATCAATCATTCCAATTCATAAAGCCTCAATGCAAATAGAAAAATTATTGTTTGAAATTCAAGAAAACCTTCTTAAAAAATCAAAAACCTTTTTAAAGAATAATACAAAAATTGCAAAGAATTATGACGAATTTAAATCCATGATCGAAGATGGTGGATTTGTTTTGGCTCACTGGGATGGTACAGATCACACTGAGCAAAAGATAAAAAAAGAGACCAAGGCCACTATTAGATGCATTGACGACACATTTAGCGATGAAGGAATTTGTATTATATCTGGTAAAAAATCTAAGCAATTAGTTTATTTCGCAAAAGCCTATTAATTTAAGTTATAAATTTTGCATGTTTACCATCTTTATATAAATTTGCACGGTAAATTTTGGCCCGTTCGTCTATCGGCTAGGACGCCAGGTTTTCATCCTGG
>CETU01002752.1_pt1 | contig 10641 bp, 2 predicted proteins | sample 356531 | NCBI WGS metagenome assembly CETU01 (sample SAMEA2623488, study PRJEB7988) | marine metagenome | isolation source: saline water (ENVO:00002010), including
ACTGATCCTCTTGCTAACTTAGATGTTGTTGGTACTGCATGGATTAGCGGTAAAACTATTGAGAACTTTGCTGCTCATGCATCATATGCAGCAAGAACTCAGACTGCTCAAGATCATGCATTCATGGTTGGTGGTGATAGTGCATCTCCTCAAACTGCTGCAACATTCAGAGTTTCTACTACAAACAATGGTAGGGTTGGTGTTAATACAACTCTAGCAGAAATGCAGAGTGCATTTACAACCAAGGGAACTTCTGAGTTCACTGACACTGCTACATTCCAAAATGATATAGCAGTTAATGGTGGTGGTCCTGGTAGTGCTAATAATGCTGACATTACAACTACTATTACTGACGGAACAGCAACACTGTTCAATGATAATACATTCTTCGGTTTAACATCTGGAACTAGACCAACTCAAGGTTTATTAATTGGTGGATCTGTAAGAAATATTGAAATTGGTAATGTAACAACTGACTCACAAAATATCAAGATCGGTAATACAAGTAATGACAGTGAAATTACTATTGGTGATAGTATTGATGGATCTAATGCCAATAAGTCTAAGTTAACTCTTGGTGGTGCATTTGCAAGCACTGAGTCTGACTCATTCGTACAAATTGATACTAAAGCACTTAAGATTGCTGGTGATACAATTCTTGGTACTAGAAGAGGACTTAATGATACTACTAAGTTTGAGTCTCCATCTGGAACTGTTCAGTTCTTATCTGGTAACAGTGCAACAAGTATAATTGATTTTGGTACTAATGCTGCTACTTTAACGATTGCAGGTCAGGGTGGTACAACAACAATTAGAAACAACCTAAGAGTTAATGCTACAACCAGATTTGATGCTGACGTAACATTATGTGGTGGTTTTGCTTCTTACTCATTCGTAGGATTTAGAGCTCAAGCTGGTTCTGGTATACAAACTCATACAAGTGGTGTTCTTGGCAACAATCAATACAATAATAATGTTGATCTAATTTCTGTTGCTGCTTTTGCATCTACCACACCAACTGGTGAGTACAACCAGATTGACACATCAGGTTCTGGTGACTGGGGTGGAACTGCATTCCAACAAACACCAGCTGGTCAGAGTGCTGCAACATTCCCAGTCTTAACAGGTGACAAATATTACTTACCTATTAAGAAGTCTCCTTATGATGCTAGTGGTGCTCAGTATTATAATGAGAATGATATTCTACTTATTGATACTATTGAACAGTCTGGTAATCATGCTGAATTTGTTAAGATTACACGTCTCCCACAGATTAATAGCACACCATACTACATTGAAGTTCAGAGACAACCATTTGGAACTCTATCTACAATAAGTACTACTCATCCTGATACAACTGCTATCTATAAGTGTACTGTACAGTTTGGTGCTACTTGGACTACTCAGGATATTGATGGTTCTGGTCTAGAAGATAATGTTTACCTATCACAATTTGGTGGTAGTTTGGTAGGACGCACAAATCGTACTACTGGTGGAGATCCTCAGTATATTAGCACAAGTGCACCAGGTGATTATGTAATTATCACACGTACTTCAACTGGTGATGATGGTGAGATATTTGAACTTAAAGAAACTCTTACACAGGTTGCTAAGAAGTTAGCAGTTAAGAATGGTTGTGATACTTCCAATCCAGAAACAGTCTTTGAAGTTGACTCTGTTACTGGTAAGGTTACAGTCAATGGTGATCAATCCTATACTGGTGGTCTTACTTTAAATGGTACATGTACAACACCATATGTTAATGCAACTACTAACAAGAAGTTAACTATAACAAATGGTAGTGGTATTAAGACCTTTGAAGTTGACACCTGTACAGGTGACACACAGATTGGTAATCAGCATGGTACTGTGTTCATGGTATCTGAAGCATTTGGAACTGCACCAGCTGCATATGCTAAGGATCAAGATCTTGTTTACACATATAGACATGATCCTGAATCTGTACAACCTGACGGACCTAAAACAACAGTTGCTTCTAATGTAGGAAGTTCTGACAGTAGTATTAAGATTTCATCTAACTATGATAAATTTGCTATTGGTGATTTAATTGCAATTTATAGTGGAACAACTTCAATTGAAATTGCTCAAATTACAGCAACACCAGCTCTAGTTGGTACTGATCAAGTATTATACTTCTCTACTAACAGTAACTATCCTAATGGTGGTCGTGGATCTTCTTCTAATAAGGTAGAAGGTACAGTTGCAAATTCATGGAATACTGGTGCTGAAGTTGTTAAACTTAGAAAATATGATATAACAACTACTTTATTACATGATATTCCTTCTACACGTTCAGCAAGAGCAACAGCAATTCAAGCAAGAACACCAAACACATATGATCGTAGACTTGAGATTGGACTCAAGAATGCTGATCTAATTCAACCAAAACTTGATTATATTCAATATGTAAGAATTGGGGAAGAATTCTTCTTACCTGATAGTGTACATGGTGGTGCAGGTTGGAGTGCTACTGCTGGTCTTGATGCTGAGTTCCAAGTCAAACTACCAAAACAGTATAGAAATCCAAATACTGTTGGCACAGCAATAATTGATCTGTTTGGTGGTGGAACAATCAAGAGTCATGGTGACTTTGAATTGACCAGTGGTAACTTTAGAATGTTTGGTTCTGATGGTATCACACCAGTATTCTTTGTTGCTAACGATGATGGACACCTAGGTGATGGATCTACTAAAGATCCAGTTCAAAATACAACTGGTATGCAACTTTATGGTTCTGGTACTTTACATGGTAACCTTGAGGTTAAAGCTAAAGATTGTCAGTCGTATGGAGATTGTAGTGGTACAACAACCTTTAGTGTTACATCATTAACTGGTGACACCAGTATCGGTGAGAAATTCTATCAAAAAGGAAAAATTTCTGCCACAGAAATTGCTTCTGAAAGTGTTTTCCATATTGATAATCTTGGTGCTTCTGGAGCAACAAATCCAAAAGACTTCAGAATTTATCAAAACAATGCTATTGATTCATTCGGTATTGAGAAATACTGGACAGGAAATGGTGGTAGAAGACATACATATGTTGCATATGATCCTACCACAGGTATTGGACAGCAACAAGCTAACCCATTACAGGTTAACAACAACTATCTAATCAACGCATCTTCTGGTGCTAACATGGTTCTTTATCTACCAGATAATGCACAAACAGGTGACATGATTAGATTCGTTGAATTAAGTGGTAACCTAACATACAATACAAGTTTAATTATTAGAGCACTTAAAGTTGCTAATGTTGCAACTTCAATTCAGGGTGATAATACTGGTACTAAAATTGGTGCAGGATCTAATGTAACAAATACAACTACATGGGATTCTGGAGAATTAATTATTCAGACACGCAATGCATCATTCGGTTTAGTTTACGCTGGTAATGTTGACATTGAGGGTTCTGCAAATGCACAAACAATTCCACCTTCATTAAGAGGTTGGTGGCTAATGGAGTTATAAATGGCAGCATATTACGATTCTATCAAAAGCATGAAGACGGCCAAGATAGGTACAATCCTACCTTGGAGTGGTGATGGAGGAAGTGGTTTTCTCGCATCCAACATACCTAAAGGTTGGATAGTTTGTGATGGTAGCACTAAAACTGCTAGTGATTATCCTTTATTGGCATCCATGATAGGTGATACCTATGGTGGAGATATGACCAAACCAGCTGGTGGTAATTATACATTTCCATATATTGATCCTGTTGATGGATCAAATACAGCAACATTTAGGTTACCTAATCTATCAAATAGGTTACCTCTTGATTTAGAACCAATTGATTTAGATAATGTATCAAATCAAATGGGACAAGGTGATGTTAAAAATGTTGTCGTTGATAACAATGGAACTAAATTGGGTGATTTAGTTTCTGAATATGGTGAATCATATAATATTAAAACATCATGGTCTGCTAATGCTGATATAGATTTTACTTTAAATTTAACTGGTAATTTATATTTTAAATATACTGGATTTAATCTTACTGCTCCTGATTTCTTAGAGTCAGTTTATACATTGAATCGTAAACTAAGTGTTAACCATACTCCATCACATAGTCATACTGACCAAGTACCAACAGTTCAGGCAAACCAGAAAGGTCCAATGGTATTTCAGACTGATGGTGGTGTTGAGATGACAGGTAGTATTAGTTTCAGTAATAACTGTACTGGTAGTGAAGGTCCTTTTAACTGTTCTTTTGCGGATTCTGAACCACATAGTTGGCAAAATGGTTCAGTCGGTTTATCAATGTATGGTGATGATACTTATGAAAGGACATTACCAAGAACTAGTTCATTTATGGAATTTGTTACTGATTCCACAAATGTAGGTGCAAATTACTGGAGTCAAGTTCCAGCTGGTGCAAATAATTGGCGAGGAACGGATAGAGGTGCAGGACCTAAAACCGAATCATATAAACAAACTATACCACCAAACGGAAAAACCGATACTATTCTTGATGTAGATCCTGTTGCTACTCACGCTCAACCTGCACAGACTGGTATGTTTCCTAGACCAATGGAATATTTGAGTAGATCAAATTTCTATGGATATACTCCTCTTGGTGGTACTACTCCCGTCAGATCAGATGGTCTAAGAGACTCTCCTGAGCAAAGACCTAATTCTTCTGTAGTGGTTGCTAATTGTGTAATAACAGAAGGATCTAATAAAGTTACATTGCCTGAAGGCACTGATATTAGTCAACAGTATGGTAATTCACCAGATACATGGAAGCAATGGGATTTAATTCGTCCATTGATGTATGTTACATGTGCAGATAATAATGATAAGTATAAGTGGATGCCTGAAGGAACATTTGTTCAGTCAATAGAATGGATACCTGGTACAGGTGGTACTAGCACAATTGCAATAGCTAATGAAACAGCAGGTGCAATTACGGGTGGTGGTTTTTCATACGGTGTAACAAATAATGGTTCTGACAACGGAACTGTAACACTTTACACAGAGGGTATAATAGCAGGTTATAGTGGACAAACTGTTTTCTACTATAATTGTGAGACTCATCTTCCCATGAGTGGAACTATTACAATAAATGCTACTAGTGGAGCTGCTAATACGTATACGATTGATGTTACTGATGATGGAAATAATACAAATTATGTTTTTACTGGTAGCGATAGGAATGGTTCTTTTACTAGTAGAATTGGTGGAGGTTTCACTTTTAATGAAAATGATATAGTTATCTTCAATGTTAATGCTGCTACTCACAGATTCCTTCTTAAATTTGGAAGTGGAACTGGAGTAGCAAATCAAATTATATCATATCAACCTGCGTCTGGTAATTTTCTTGGTGTTGTTGGTAATGTATCAATCGCAGCAAGTGGTTCTGGTACTGGTAATAGTAGTGGTTTTAATACAGGACAGAATTATATTTGGTTTTCTGAATTTGGGCAAGGTAGTGCTTCAAATCAAGGAGAAAGATCAGTTGCATTTACTCCTTTTAATTCAACTGGTGTTACGCAAGTTGAAATAGATTCTTTTGTAGGTAATGACACTAATGGTGGTGAATTTCCAGACGTTATTAATGCAACAACTGGAGAACATTTAGAATTACGTTATAGTTTAGATGCTTACACTGTTGGTATTGCAGCTGCTACATGGGTATCAATTGGACAAATAATTCCAATTTTCGGATCTCAATCTCTTGTACCAACTGGTGTATCTACATATACATTAGGTGTTCCATCTGCTGCACAACAGGCAAATACAACATTCCAGTTATATCAACCAACTAACACTGGTGTAGATAACTATGGTATCACAAATATAAGATTTGTTGGAGCTGGAGGTATTGGTAACTATGAAGTAACATTAAGTCAAAATATGGGTCAGGGTGATGTTGAAGTTCAAGCTGGTTGGGGTACTGCTACTCTTGGATTAAAATTCAGAGATGGTACTTATCCTACCAGTTTAAATACATCATCAACAGCAAAAGATCCACTAGAAGCAGCATTTTCATCACATAATCATGGTAGTTTTGAAATAGGTCAGACGCTAGGAACTATGGTAGGACCTCCATCTCATACAGCAGTAAATGCTGATGGATCTGCACTAGCAGCACAGAGTATTGAAAATGCATTAAATATAGCAGTAGACACTACTCAACCTTCGTTAACAATGACATTCATTATCAAAGCATACTAATGGCAGTATTCTACAACAAAGAAAGAGCAAAGTATGGACATTTAACTGGGCAAGTTATTGCTTGGCCAGTTCCATACGAAGGCACACCCGATCAAGCAAGCAATGAAGCAGCATTACCTGCTGGTTATCTAAAATGTGATGGATCAAAATATTTTGCATCTGACTATCCCAGACTTGCTGCTATTTTAGGAACTGGTACTAATACCGCTTTTATGAAGAAAAACTTGGATGGCACTGATTTTGAAACTATTAATGATAATCAATTTATGGTTCCTGATCTAGGTTCTAAATATCCTGAACCAACTTCAGGTGCAAATGCTGGTGTTTATAATAATGTAAGAAAAATTGATGAAACAACAGGAACTGAGAAAAGTAGATCTGGTGTTGGTATAGATGCAGAAGCAGCAATTGGAGATACTAATGTTACCGTTACATATACTGGAAGTATTAATGTTCCATCTCAAGAAATTGAAATTAAAGGAAAACCTAGTTGGACATATGCAGGTACTACTCATTATACAGAGATAGAATCTGTAGAAGAGAATCAAATACATCCACATATGCATTTTTCTAGTTCATCAAGATCTAGATTAAGAGCTCAACCAGATCTACTAGAGGTAGATAATGATACTCCAAAACCAGCAGGACAAACTGGATTAAAGAATGCTTCTACTATTCCTATTCAAAGTTGGTTAGATAGTACAAGAGCACAGCAACAATCTACAAATCCTCCTGGTAGTGGACAAGAACCATGTAAATTATTAGATGCATGGAACCCAAACGGAGGTACTAATGATTCTGGTAGTCCACTTTACAGTAGTGGATTAGGATCTCAAACAATATATTATGGTGGTTGTATTGCTGAAGATGCAACAGGACCTTATCGTATTGGATCTGGTAGTGGGTTTGAATATGGTTGTTTAAATAACTCATCATATACTGTTGATAGACGTACATTAGCTGGTTCACCCGATGAACAGAATACTATAAAATATAGAACTAGACGATGGTTTCCATTACTTCCTTGTACTAATCAAAGTGGTGATGCTGGATTTGATGCTATTTTAACTGTACCTGTAACATATACCGCAGGTGCTGTTGGAATGCCAACTGATTTTAATAATAGTGCATTAGATGATGTTGTTCCCCTTCAATCAAATGAAAGTGCAGTCAGTTCAACTTGTATTCCTGATGTAGAAAATGAAGCAACAGATACTGCTGATATACCAATAGCAGCTGGTACTTTACCAACTGCTCACAATCATAGAGTTAGACTAGAAAAAGGTGATCATACATATAAAGTGAAGACTGATGCTATATCAATTGATCCAGAAAATTTGTTAACAACATTTGATATTGGAGTAGATGATTCTATATCAATAGATTCTGCAACCCAACCATTTATTGTGATGGAGTATTTAATTAAAATATAATCATGGTACAAAGTTATAGAAATACAAGAAAAGGATTTTATACTGATTGTTATCAGGATACTACACCAATTGGTACTATTGTATCAAACTTAAAATCTGGTGCTAATACATATGATCATGAATTTATTAATAAAAGTACTAATTTACATAGATTAGAGGATTTTTCTGGTAATGCTTATGGTTCTGGTGATGATCCAGCATATACTCATGATGGATACTTATATTGTGATGGCACTGAATATGATATTAAAGATTATCCTGCATTGTATGAAATACTTGGTGTTGATTACGGAGGGAGAGCGAGTAGTGGTATTGATGTGGTTACTGGTGGATCAGGATATTCAGTAACTGATATTGTATCAATATCAGCACCAACAGGAGTTGGTGGTGTACAAGCAACCGCTATAGTTAAATCAGTTCAAACCATTCCAAATGGTGCTATTCAATACATAGATGTTACAAATCCAGGTTCAGGATATCTAACTGCTCCAACAATATCTGTAAGTGGTGGTAGTGGTGCTACATTCTCTGTCAGAGTAGTAAATGGCACTATTCAGAATATCACAAAAGCTAACGTGATGAGTTTTTATGGAGAGCAATATCTAGGAACATTTAGAGTTCCAAATACTGTAACTAAAAAAATAGTTGGTAATGGTCCTGTATTTGGTCAAAACTCACCCACTATTGGCAATATCTCAATGGTAGTTGGTGCAACAGGTGGTGCATGGTATTTAGATCAAGATATACAAGATAATTATTTTTCATTAGGTAGAATTACAACAACAGGATATGAAAATGTTGTAGAGACAGTTGGTTGCACTATTGTAGGTTCTCAAAAAGTTACTGTAACTATGGAGAAGAAGAAGTTACCTTCTATTTTCCAACACAGTCATACAATATATCATAGTCGTCCTGGTGTTCAAGAGTGGCCAGCAGAGGCTCATGGTGACAGATATCTTCAAGGTTATCAAAGTAGAAATGGTAGAATTTCTAGATGGTATCCATCCACAGGTGTTGTATTAGAACATAGTCATGCATTATTAAGACAACCAATTACTAATAATACCATTGCTACCTATGATTTCATGGATTATAAAGGTGGTGATGGTAATGTTGGTGCTTTAAAAGACATACCTGATGCAGCAAATGCAACTGGTGGTTCATTTCAACAACAACCAGGATATACTTCAGAAATACCATATGATGATCAGTATTATCTTGCATCTGGTGCTGCTAATTCTGGTTCATTTGAATTCCAAACAACAATACCAAACCCAACATTATTAAAACTCATATCTTCATCTAAAATTGGTGGAAGACAAATAGTTACTGGTGGTGTACCAATATATGATTATAGTCAAGAATTTGAATTTATTGGAGCTGGATCATATAATATTCCAATTTCTAGTATTGTTGGAGCACCTGATCAATTAATATACACTCTTGTTGGAGGTGGTGGATCAGGTGCAGCTGGTACATTTGAAGGTAACGATGGTCAAGATAGCACCATAACTGCTGGATCTACATTAGTTTTGACTGCTGGTGGTGGTAAAAAAGGTGGTGCAGCTCAAGGCGTTACTGGTGGATCTGGTGGTGTTGGAGGTGCAGCAACAGAATCTGGTAGTTTGAGTCCTACAGCACCAACATCAGGAAATGCTGGTCAACAAGGAGCAAATGATGAGTACTTAGAAACTACTAATCCATCAGATCCAGGTGGAGGTGGTCAAGGTGGTGCATCAGGGGGATTTTATAGTGCTGGTGCAGGTTCTGATGGATGTAGAGTATTATTAGGTGGATTAAGTGGCACATATAATTCCACTTTAACTTCTGATGGATCATTTACTAATCTACCTACCAGTGGTGGATTGACATCAGTTACTTTTGAACTTAGAGGTGGAAAAGGTGGTGATGGTGTAAGTAGAGGATCTTCAACCACAGAGAATAATAAAGGTGGATGGGGAGCAAAAGTTAATCTTGAGTTAGCTGAAGCAGAACTTAGTAATTTCCTGAATGCTCCTAGTCCTGGTTGGAATGTTGTTATTGGTAATGGCGGTAGTGGTAGAAATGGTGGAACCAATTCTCTCAATTCCAATGGTGGTTTTGGTGGAGAAGGTGCTTCTGGTAGACATGGTGGCGGTGGTGGTGCTGTTACTTGTTTGAGGAGAGGTACACAAATCGTTGCTGGTGCTGGTGGCGGTGGTGGCGGTGGTGCTGATGGTGGAGAAGGTAGTAGTGATAACAACAGTCCTGGCCAAGCAGGTGGTGCATATCCTGGTGGTGCAGGTTTATATACTGGTTTACAATCATCTTCATCAGGAACTATATCATCTGGATCAGGTGGTCAAGGTGGGCGTTTTGGTTGTGTCGGTGGTGGCGGTGGAGCTGGTGGAGGAGGTGTCTCTTCTGGTGGTACATTAGGTCCAGGTGGTGGATATGGTGGTGGTGGTGCACCTGGTGGTCCTGGTGGGACTCCTGGTGGTTGGGGTGGTCACCAAGGTGGTGTTGGTGGACAACAAGGAATTTCTGAATATAAAAGTAATTATTTCGCATCTGGTAACTTATCAGAGCATTCTGATACTAATGGATCTGTTAATTTGACTATACAATATAATGCTAATAAATGGACAGCAGCAGGTGGTGGAGGTGGATCAGGAGCACAATGGTTTGGATCAGTTCCTTGGTCTGATATAGGAAATCCTGCAACAATCAACATAACTGTGGGTGCTGGTGGTGATGGTAAAGTTCCAGGCGGTAATAATGCTGGTCAAACAAATGATGGTGACACTGGATATGCAAAAATTGGAGTCGGCACTATCACTGGATATACTGGAGGTACAATTGGTACAACTACAGGTGATATAATTGAATCAGCATCGCAAAGTGCGACAGTATGGGACGTTACTATTAATAGTGATGGTAGTGGTACAGGTACAGGTGGTAATTTTAGACTACCTGACACACAAGTGCCAACAGTACTATTTCGTGGTGGTGGTAAATCTAATGATGGTACAAC
>CETU01032108.1_pt1 | contig 10640 bp, 11 predicted proteins | sample 356531 | NCBI WGS metagenome assembly CETU01 (sample SAMEA2623488, study PRJEB7988) | marine metagenome | isolation source: saline water (ENVO:00002010), including
GCGATTAATGTTACTTCTTTATATGCATTAATTGGGGGATTAGGTGTCAATGTAGTTCAAGATCAATTTACTATTAAAGCAAAAACGGATACATATACATCCTTAGGATTAGATGAAGAGTTTACTACATCAGAAATTAATAATCCTGTTGGAATTGGAGGGTTCTTATATCTAACCATCATTCCATTTATAGATTTTGAAGCTGGTTATAATTTAACATTTGCAGAATATGAATATAGCTTAGTAGATGAAAGTTTGGCTATTGGTAAAGGAACTTGGTATACATCAGCTCAATATCTATTTTTCTCACCTCCAACGATACGAGCATATATTGGAGCAGGAATGAATGGAACAGATTGGGTGGCGCCAGTTACTGCAGAAAAATTAACAGAATTAGCACTAACTGGAGAGGATACAGATACAGATGCAATATTAGAAGCTCTTTCTGAAAGCTCAAGTGGCTACCATATTGAGCTGGGTGCTCGTTTTAAACCACCATTATTTCCTATGTCAATCAACGGAAATGTAAGATATATAATGGATAAAGATTTTTATAATGATGTAGATGGATATTTAACACTAACAGTGGGATTAGCATTTGCAATATAAATTAAAATTACTTTTATCTTTTCTTATCATTCAATTTTCTTATAGCGAAGTTATAGGTGAGGGGTTGTATGGTGATGAGTTATTTGATTATATCAATGATAACTATCAAGCATCAAATACATTGGGATATAATAACGCTAGAGATATCATGTATTCTATTATTGATATTAAGCAGGGCAATCAATTAACGGGAGTATATTCTGGATATACTATCACTCTAGATTTAAATGAAGATCCAAGTACCAATGCATATGAGCAGGGAATCAACTGTGAGCATACATGGCCTCAAAGCTTAGGTGCTGGATCTGAACCTATGAAGAGTGATATGCACCATCTATTTCCAACAAAATCAAATGTGAATTCATCTAGAGGAAACGACCCTTTTGATGAATCTACAGATAGTCAGACAGATAAGTGGTATAAAGATGACTATTACATACAGAGCATACCAGCGCAAGATATTGATGAATATGCTGAAAAATTAAACCCTCCAAATCAGGAAGATGAAAGGTTTGAGCCTCGTGAGGTCCAAAAAGGAAATACAGCTAGAGCAATGTTTTATTTTTACACGATATATAGCAATGTAGCATCTCAAGATTTTTGGAATCTCCAATATCAAACTCTTATTGATTGGCACTTTTATGATTTACCTGATCAAACAGAAATTGATAGAACTAATTCTATTGCTTCATATCAAGGTAATGTTAACCCATATGTAGTTGACCCTTCAATAGTTGGAAGAGCATTTTTAGTATCTGAAGGAGCATTACCAGGAGATGTAAATCAAGATAATACACTAGATATTTTAGATGTCGTTATGGATATTGGATATATAATAGGAAGTTTTGGTTTAACTCAATCTGAAACTATCATTGCTGATATTAATTATGATCTTAGTGTTGATGTTTTAGATGTTGTTTCAATTGTAGATACTGTTCTTGATTAATAATTAAATGGATAAGGAAAACAAGATAATGAATTTTAAAATTATATTAACATTTTTATGTTTATTTATAGGTGGATGTAATTCTAATAATGAAGAAGTTCAAGATAATGGTGAGCAATCGATTCAAACAAATAATAGCACTAATAATGGAAATACTCAATTGTCTAGTAATCAAGAAGAAGGCTTCGGAACAATTAGAGGATATATTAAGGATATTAATGATCAGAGTCTTTCTGGAGTTAAAGTTTATATTGAAGAATTAGGCAAGGAGACAACAACTGATGCTGATGGAAATTATATGATATTAAATGTTCAAGTTGGCACTTATGATGTTAAAGCTCAAATAGATGGATATGAAACTTCTATTACTTCAGATGTTAGAGTTAAAAGAGATTACACTCAATGGCTAAATCTTCTTATGAAAGGAACTGCAATGAATATAACAGATAGTGGATTACAATACACTGATACAGTAGTTGGTGGTGGAGAATCCCCAAAACAGGGTGATAAAGTGGTAGTACATTATACCGGGAAACTTGAAGATGGAACAAAATTTGATAGTTCTGTTGATAGAAATCGTCCATTTGAATTTACAATTGGTGTTGGTCAGGTAATTAGAGGTTGGGATGAAGGAGTAATGTCAATGAAGGTGGGTGGAAAGAGAACTTTAACAATTCCTTCAGAGCTTGCCTATGGAGAAAGAGGAGCAGGTAAAGTTATTCCTCCGAATGCTACTCTTGTATTTGATGTTGAACTGCTTGAAATTAAAGAAATGTATGTAGATACAGACTTTTCTTTACCAGGTAAAGAAATTAATACAGAATCAGGCCTTAGAATGATTGAGCATGTTACAGGTAGCGGAGATAAGCCTGAATCTGGTCAGAACGTATCTGTTCATTATAGAGGATATTTACCAGATAACACTCAATTTGATAGCTCTCATGATAGAGGAAAGCCATTTGTATTTAATGTAGGGGAAGGTAGAGTGATTAAGGGTTGGGATGAGGCTATTTTAGATATGAATGTTGGAAGTAAGCGTACGCTGATTATTCCTCCTGAACTTGGTTATGGTACTAGAGGAGCAGGTAGATCTATACCACCTAATGCTACATTAATATTTGAAGTAGAATTAATTGATGCTAAGTAGATGTTATTTAGATTTTTTATCCTAGTTCTTTTTATATCATGTTCAACAGAGAAATATAATTGGTTTAGTGGAACAGTTGATGAAGCTCTTCTATTAATTGAATCAAACCCAGAAAAATTAATATTACTAGATTTTTATTCTGATGGATGAGGTGGATGTGTTCGGCTGGATGCTGAAACTTTATCAGATTCTAGAGTAGTACAGTTTTCAAATTCTAATTTTATTTCACTCAAATTAAACCCCTGGGAAAATGATGAGCATGCTAAGATATTCAGTGAACATATGGGTCAATCAATCCCTCTAATCATTTTTCTAAATAATGATGGAGAAGAAGTTGATAGAATATTAGGCTTTTATAAAGCAGAGCAATATTTAAAGATGATTACTGATATATATAATGGCATCGATACGTATTTATCTTTAAAATCTCAATATCAATTAGATAATAAAAATCTTTCAGTACTTTCAAAGCTATCAACAAAATGTAAATTAAATCCAGAACCTGATTTTTGCGAAGAAATTTATTCTAATATAGCAACTACTAGAGATGGATTTAAGGGTAATATTTTATTTAATGCTGATTGGTTTTTTGCAAAAAATAAGTTAGAAGAAGATAAACCTAACTTGATGATTAAATTAATTGAAAACCATGGTAAATCTAGCTATTCTTCTGATGCATATTTAGCTATAATCAACTATTATAAATTAAAAGATGACTCTAACAGTGAAGCTAATATGTTTAAAAAATTCACAGATATATTTAATGATAATCCATCCATTTTAAATCAATATGCATGGAGAATGGCAGAGCTTAAAATAAATCTAGATGATGCATTAAATAAATCAGATAGGGCTATTGAATTATCATTTGATAATCCATCACTACAAATTTATATCATTGATACAAAATCTGAAATTCTATGGATGCTAGGACGAATAGATGAGGCAATTAAGACCATTAACTTAGCTATTGATATTAATCCAAGCGATGAATACCTTATTGAGCAAAGAGAAAAATTTTTTAATTCTAAAAAATAGAGGCCATATATGAAAAATAAAAGAGTCAGTCAAATTTGGTTTATATTTATATTCATTTTTTCATCCATTGTAGCAGATGAAATTACATTTAAAATTGGTAATGTTAAATATGACTATAATGATTTAGATTTTACATATAAAGGTATGGATGCTACGGCAAATTTTTCTGTTTCAAAATTTTCATTTTCTACGATTGATTCTGGCTTTGAATTTAATGATCTTAATGAAAATGTAAAGTTAGATGTTGGACCATCGAAATTAATTCTTCAAAATTTAAAGCTTAACTTTTTTGAGAATTATACAAAAAATAATTTAAAATTTGATTTAGGAACTTTACGATTTGATATTACTGAATGTGACTTTGATGCCATAAAGGGTGAACAACCAATTATTAATAGTTTTAACGCAAAGTTTTCAACTAATAATATTAATTTGGATTTATCAAGCGTATCAAATTTTCCACCTGAAATTGATTCATTTTTAAAACAAATTGGCATGCCAATTAATAAAATTAGCATTAAAAGAGCAAATATTAATACGAGTTATAACAATCGTAATTTATTTAAATTTTATTTAGATGGTGTGACTAGTTTAGCAAATTTTAATATAGATATTCAGGCTACAATTAATGAGCAATACCCTGAAAAATCAAATTATCAAGCTTTTAAATTAACTATTAGTAACTTATCAAAGGAAAGTCAATCAATCTTAGCATTAATGCAAGCACAATCAGGTGTTATTATCCCCATGCAAAATGGTTCCATTACATTTGATATAAAAGATATGCTAAATATGGGCCAGAATCCATTTCAGAAATGAAATGGATAGTTAGCTATTATTAGTACGTTGATAAATCTCAATCATGCCTTCAATAGTAAGTTTTTCATTGTATGTATGTTTAATATCAAGCTGATTTGATATTAGCTTTCCAAATCCGCCTGTTAATATTATATCTGGATTTAAAAAATTAGCTTCATCAATAATATGATTAATCATACCCTTAACCGAATAAAGACCACTAAACATCACGCCAGATTGAATATTAGATTCTGTACTATCACCTATTATTGATTCAGGAAATTTATATACAGTTTCTTTTAGCAGAGATGCTTTTGAAATTAAATTATCTGCAGAAACATCAATACCAGGAGCAATAGCACCACCTAGAAATGAACCTTCTTTATCCGTGATATCATATGTTGTAGCAGTTCCAAAATCAATTACAATGCATTCTCCCCCATATAATTTATTAGCTCCTGCAACATTGCATATTCGATCATTACCCACTTCAGATGGATCTGTAACTTTTAAATTGATTCCACAGTTTCTATATGTAATTTCAAAAACATTTATTTTTTTGATTTTAAAATTTTCTATTAATTGTTCTGATATATCTGGAACTACTGATGATATAATTATTTGATTAATATTTTGAATATCATAATTATTAAAAAATTGAATTATATTTTCAGATCTAGATAATCTTTTTATGGATTGGATATGATTATTGCTACCAATTTCACAATAGCTAACAGATGTATTACCTATATCAAGACATAATATAATCACAATGTTAATTCTCCATTAAGATAGTAACTTAATTTTCCATTTATATCAATTATAGCTCTACCTTCTTTATCAATTCCTATAAATTTACCTTTAATAAGTTTATTTTTATAATCATGAAATGTTATCAATGAATTTTTATGAGCACATAGTTTATTCCAATCATTAATTATAGCTATATTGTTTTTATATAAAATAGAATCAATACATTTGATAAGATTAGCTAAGAGAATTTCTCTAGAAAATTTATTATTACTTTCAATCATTAAAGATGTTGCTGACTGATCCACATTGCTCAATTTATCTGATTCATTATTTACATTTATACCTATTCCTATATTTATTATCCGTTTATCATTTTTTATCTTAGACTCAGTAAGTATACCAGCAACTTTTTTATTATTTATTAAAATATCATTTGGCCATTTTATAAGAGCATCTAAACCTGTCAAATCATTAATTGTTTTTGCTATTGATATAGCTGATTTCAATGATATTAATTTTGAATTTTTATTATCATCTAGAATGCCAATTGAGAAAGTTAAAGATTTGAATTGTTGACTAATCCACTCCCTTCCTCTTTGACCCTTACCAGCAGTTTGATTATCTGTTATAATAATGAGGTGGTCATTATTAAAATTTTCCCATATATCATCATTAGTTGATTTTGTTTCTGGTAAATATAAAATCTTTTTCCCAAAACTTTGACTATCAAGATTTGATAGATAATCAGGAATATTAAATTTCATCTCTATCCTTGATACTCTCCAAATTTTTCTTTTAGAATATTTGAAATTTCCCCTAGTGTAGCATTTGCTTCTACGCACTCTATAATACTAGACATAATATTTTTTGTACTATTTAATTTATTTTTTAAAGCATTTAATTTATCTTCAACTAATTTTTCATTACGATTCTTTTTAAATTCTTTTAATCTATTCAATTGCTTATTAATCGCATCTTTATCAATCTTTTGTATTTCAGCTATTTGCTTATCATTGGATTTAAAATCATTAACACCTACTATAACCCTTTCTTTTTTATCAATTTCTATTTGGTATTGATAAGCACTTTTTGAAATCATTCCTTGTTGAAAACTATTTTCAATAGCTTTTACTGCTCCACCTAATTCTTCAATTTCATTAATTAATTGATTTGTTTTATCTATCATTTGTTCTGTTAAGCTTTCAACATAATAAGAACCTGCCATTGGGTCAGCAACATCTGGAATCCCAGATTCATAACCAATAATTTGTTGAGTTCTTAGAGCAGTTTCTGCTGATTTATCTGTTGGTAGTGATAAAGCTTCATCTTTTGAATTTGTATGCAGTGATTGGGTGCCCCCAATTACTGCAGCAGAAGCTTGAAGAGTTGTTCTAATAATATTATTATCAATATCCTGTGCTGTTAGAGTTGAACCAGCTGTTTGAGTATGAAATCTACACATCAAAGCTTTTTGATCTGTTACTCCAAATTTATTTTTCATAATATTAGCCCATAGTACCCTTGCTGCTCGAAATTTAGATATTTCCTCAAAAAAATGATTATGACAATTAAAGAAGAAGCTTATTTGTTTTCCAAATACATTTGGGTCAAGCCCTGCATTAATTGCATGATTAACATATTCAATAGCATTTGAAAATGTAAAAGCTAGCTCTTCAATAGCATTAGCTCCAGCCTCTCTTATATGATATCCAGATATTGATATAGTATTCCATTTAGGTACTTCTTTACTGCAGTACTCAAAAATATCTGTTATTAATTTCATACTTTCATTAGGTGGAAAAATATAAGTACCTCGCGCAATATATTCTTTTAAGATATCGTTTTGTATAGTTCCTCTTAGATCATTCAAATTAATTTTATTTTCTTTTGCGACTGCAATTAAAAAAGATAGCATTATGATAGCAGTAGAATTGATAGTCATAGAAATAGAAATTTTATCAAGAGGGATATCTTTCAGTAGCGTACGCATATCATCAATAGTTGAGATGGGGACTCCTACCTTTCCAATTTCTCCATCAGATAAGTCATGATCTGAATCATAGCCAGTTTGGGTTGGTAAATCAAATGCAACAGAAAGTCCTTTAACGCCTTTAGATAATAAATATTTATAGCGTTTATTACTTTCTTCACATGATGTAAATCCGGCATATTGTCTCATGGTCCATAATTTCCCTCTATACATGTCATCATAAATTCCAGATCGAAATGGAAATTTTCCAGGAGCTGATTGCTCATTACCATAAAAATTATCTAATAAAATATTTGAAGTAGTCTTTATTTTTTTAGTCATATAATAATGTTAAATACTAATTTCACTAAGTTCAAGCTTTTTACCACTTTTCATTAACATCTGATAAAAATTTTCTAATCCAGTTTTCTGCTGGTTCCATAACATTTTTCTTTTGACTGATTCTATGCTACCCCAATAGTGATCCATATGTTCGCTAGATAACTCTACATCTTTTTTATTCACCTCAACACCAAAAATAGGAATTAGAAATACTTGGTCATATTTAGGATCATAGTAATTATTTACTTGGTCTATTGTCCACATCTTAGTAGGATAAAGACCAGTTTCTTCTCTTAGTTCACGTATAGCTGCTTCATATGCTTTTTCATTATTATCTATACCCCCTGTAACACATTGCCAGACTAATGGATAGCGTTCATCTCTTGCTCTTTGTATAGTCAAAAATTGTGGAATATCACCTTCCCAGTATACTACATGACAATCAACTACTTTTACCTTCACATTATCCATTATTTTCTCCTCTTTCATATTTAGCAATAAATTTTTTTCTCCATTCATGGAAATTATCAGCAATAATTTTTTCTCTCATTATTTTCATTAACTCATAATAAAAATATAGATTATGCTCTGTTGCAATTCTCAACCCTAAGACTTCTCTAGTTTTAAATAAATGATGTAGATATGATTTAGTAAATTGCTTTGACATAGGTGATTTTGATTCATTATCAATAGGGGTATTATCATTCGCATATTTACTATTTCTAATATTTATTTTACCATTACTAGAAAATAGTTGACCATTTCTAGCATTTCGAGTTGGCATTACGCAATCAAACATATCAACTCCATTAAATACGTTATTTATTAAATCGATAGGAGTGCCTACACCCATTAAATATCTTGGTTTGTTTTTAGGAAGTAATCCATCCATTAAATTAACTGTTTCAAGCATATTTTCTTTTGGCTCACCTACAGCTAATCCACCGATTGCATATATAGAAGCATCTAATTTTAGTAGTTCATTAGCAGATTTTTCTCTTAATTCTTTATTAGTTCCGCCTTGAACAATAGGAACAAGTAACTGTTCTTTATCATATATACCTTGTGAATTATTTAAGTATTGCATGGCTTGTTTTGCCCATTCTGATGTTAGGTCAACAGCTTTTTCCCATTTCTTTAAAGATTCATCTCCAGCAGGACATACATCAAGCATCATCATTATATCAGATCCAATAACTCTTTGTATATCAATAATATTTTCAGGTGTTAGCTTGTGCATAGACCCATCTAAATGAGATTGAAATTTTGCACCATCAGATTGAATTTTTCTTAATCCCTTTAAGCTATATATTTGGAATCCCCCTGAATCTGTTAGAATTAGTCCATTCCAATCCATAAAATTATGAAGCCCTTTTGATTTTTTTAATATTTCTATACCAGGCCTAAGATAGATATGATATGTATTAGCTAAGATAAGCTCATAACCAATTGATGAAACTTCATTTGGCGATAATGTTTTAACAGCACCATACGTCCCAACTGGCATAAAAACAGGGGTTTTAATATTTTTATTATTAATAGAAAGAGTACCAGCTCTTGCAGAACATTGTGAAGAGCTGGCATCTAATTTAAATTCTGCCATTTAGATTAACTGTCGCCTATTTTTTAGCAGCAGTTTTTTTAGCAGCAGTTTTTTTAGCAGCAGTTTTTTTAGCAGTAGTTTTTTTAGCAGTAGTTTTTTTGGCTGCAGTCTTCTTAGTTGTAGTTTTTGTTTCTTCTGTAGCTTTATCTACTTTCTTTTCAACAACTTTTTTAACTACTTTCTTTTTAGCTTTTGAAAGTGATGCTAACTTTAAGAGTTTCATCCTTTCTTTATTTTTTCTATGCTTCTTATTAGCGTTTTTCTTTTTTTTGTTCATCAAGTATTTCCCTTTAATAAGGAGCTAATTTATTTATCTTATTAATAATTAACAATTAATTAATAAATCTTCTATTAATGTTATAAATGAACTAGATCCAATTAATAAGGCTGTTTCATCAATATTAAAATGTGAGCAATGATGAGGTGTTGATAAAGGTTCTTGATCTAATGGACAAGAACCTACAAAAAAGAAGCATCCCGGAATTTTTTCTAGATAGTAGCTAAAATCTTCTCCACCCATAGATAAATATGGATTTCCAGCTCCCTTGCCAACTATCTTATTGCTTGCGCTAAGAACATTATTTGCACATTCAGGGTCATTAATAGTTGGTGGATAACCATCTTTATAGTTGAGTATTATTTTTGCTCCATACATTTTTTCTAAACCCAATATAATTTCATTCATTCTTTTCTTAATTATGTTTCGATTCTTCTTTGTATATGATCGAGATGTACCTTTAAGTTTTACTCTATCAGCTATAACATTAAAATTATATCCTCCATTAATCATTCCTACAGTTACAACAGTACTCTCAATGGGGTTTGTATTTCTACTAACAATTGTTTGTAAGCTATTAATTAAATTTGATGCTACAACTATAGCATCTACTGTTCCATGTGGAGTTGCTCCATGACCGCCTTTCCCATGTATTTCGATTTCAAACATATCTGCTGCAGCCATTATTGGTCCTGGTTTTACACCTATTTCTCCCACTTTTTGATAATTCCATAAATGTATTCCATAAATTTGATCAACACCTTTAAGAGCTCCATCTTTAATCATATATGTCGCTCCAGCAGGCCCCTCTTCTGCTGGTTGAAAAATTAATCTAACATTTCCATTTAATTTTTCTTTTTTTTCATTAATGATTTTAGCCGCCCCTAGAAGCATTGCCATATGACCATCGTGTCCGCATGCATGCATAACCCCATCGTTAATTGATTTAAATGATAAATCTGAGGTTTCTTGAATTGGTAGTGCATCCATGTCTGCTCTTAATCCTATGGTTTTTCCGTTTTTACTTCCTTTAATATCAGCAATCAATCCAGTTTTAGCCATTTTAGTAATATTTGTAATTCCCATATTAATTAATTTTTTTTCAATGACTTCTAAGGTATTGAATTCTTTAAAGCTTAATTCAGGATGCTTGTGAAA
>CETU01041090.1_pt1 | contig 10638 bp, 10 predicted proteins | sample 356531 | NCBI WGS metagenome assembly CETU01 (sample SAMEA2623488, study PRJEB7988) | marine metagenome | isolation source: saline water (ENVO:00002010), including
ACTATGGCTATCGAGCGGCCTGATCGGGTCCTTTCTCTTACATCCATAATGTCTGCCACAGGCACTCGAGAAGTAATCGACATTCCAGACGAGTCGCTTGCACTGTTGTTAGCTCCGGCGCCCACAGACAGAGCTGGGCACATTGCTTACGCAACCGAGTACGCAATCTGGTCTAGTAAGAAATACTTTGACCCTGAACTTGCTAGAGAGTACGCCGCGATCTCATATGACCGTTGCAGCTACCCGGATGGCTCTGGGCGACAGATAGCGGCAATGTTGGCCAGCGGTGACCGGGAACCGGCCTTGGCAGAATTGAAGGTACCGACGTTGGTGATCCACGGACGCGACGATCGTCTCCTGCTGCCCGAACTTGGCAAGCGGACAGCGGACGTTATTCCTGGCTCAAACTATCTACTGATTAGTGACATGGGCCATGACATCCCAGAGCCTTTGTGGCCTGTCGTCGTCGATGCGATACATAGTCACCTGATGAACTCAACCAGTAGGTAACTCTTAGCTGCGACTTACGGGCTGGACTTCCGTTGCTTAAGAGTTAAGTTCGCAGCTTCTTGTTGCAGTTCGGCTATGAGATCCAATGCAGCTGGATTAGCCAGGCCGGTCTCACGAGTTGTTGCGGAAAGCATCCGTTTTAGTAGCGGCGACTTGTGGATTGGACTTAGAGAAGCGGGAGGACGCTCAGCTTGTATGCGAGGAAGTACTGTCCATCCCATTCCTATGTGCACCAATTCGCTGAGCACTTCAGGTTGGTTTGATTCTGCGACGACGTTGAATGGTGCACCAGCCGATCGAAGTGCATTCTCAATAAGATCTCTGGTTACGGAGCCCCTTGGAAACGTGACCCAGGGTCCCCAATTCTCGGATGCGCAAGCTTTTGTGTCAGGTGGGGCGTAGACGCACAGGTCTTCTTCCAATAGAGGCACTTGGGTAAAGCCTGTCCGGTCGGCTCCCACGCACACCGAGACATCGAGATCCCCTTTAGCGAGCTCTTCCAGTAGTTGCCCGGAAGGGCCCACAGTTATGTGTAAGTCCAATTCAGGGGAATTTTCGCGAAATGCTTTTAACGCATCGCCGAAATGATCTACAGCAGCCGCGTCGATCATACCCACTCTCAATTTTCCGGCAGACCCGGCGCGAACTCGATCGGCCCATCTGGATAGATCACTAGTGAGCGCCAGTATCCGGCGAAAGTGTTCGGTGACTTCTATCGCAGCAGAGGTAGGCGACCGTCTACGACCATCCCAAGTAAAAAGTTCGATACCCAGCCGACGTTGAAGTTCAGCTAAACCTTGAGACAAGGCAGATTGGCTGACTCCTAACGCTTGAGCTGCGTTAGCCCAGGTCGACGATTCCTGAACCGCGACCAGATATTCCATCTGCGTCATAGAGATGTCAGGAAGCCCGATGCGGGTGGAAGTCATTAGATCACCATCGTCAATATAAAGATAAGAATATCTTAATCAAGAAACATAAAAGGCTCGAAATACTTATGATTTGAACATGACCACAATCAACATTGCACCAGCTACCGGAAAGCTAGGGGTGCTTACACCCGGAATGGGCGCTGTAGCGACAACGTTTATCGCTGGAGTTCTCGCAGCACGACAAGGACTAGCCGCCCCGATTGGTTCAGTGTCACAAATGGCCCACATTCGACTCGGTAAAAAAGACGATGAGCGTAACCCCTTGATTAAAGATTTTGTTCCTCTAGCGGGGCTAGACGATCTTGTTTTCGGTGGATGGGACCCAATTACCCCCAACGCCCTAGAAGGAGCTCAGGCTGCAGGAGTTCTAGAGGATCGGGATCTAGCAGCCATTTCCGCTGAGTTGGAAGGCATCGTCGCAATGGACGCGGTGTTTGACCAGAGATGGGTCAAAAAGCTTGATGGAAACCGGGTCAAAGCGCTGGATTCAAAATTAGATCAGGCACAAGCTCTCATGGCTGACATTGAACGTTTTCGAATCGAGAATGACTGCGACCGGCTTGTCATGGTGTGGTGCGGCTCCACTGAGGCCTATCAAGAAGCAACTTCAATCCACGACACTCTTGAAGCGTTCGAAGGAGCCTTGGCCGCAAACGATGAGAATATTTCGCCGAGCCAGATCTATGCATATGCAGCGCTCATGAGCGACGTCCCATTTGCTAACGGAGCACCCAACCTCAGTGTCGACTTGCCGTGCATGATTGAGCTAGCGGAACGCCGCGGTGTTCCTATCGCCGGAAAAGATTTCAAGACCGGGCAAACTCTCATGAAAACGCTCGTAGCGCCGGGCCTAAAGGCGAGAATGCTAGGCCTCCGAGGGTGGTACAGCACCAATATCCTTGGCAATCGAGACGGAGAAGTATTGGACGATCCGGAAAACTTCAAAACCAAAGAAGTGTCGAAACTAGGAGTCCTGGACACCATATTGCAGCCGTCGGTCTATCCGGACCTGTACGGCAACATCGACCATGTTGTCCGAATCAATTACTACCCGCCTCGCGGAGACAATAAAGAAGGCTGGGATAACATCGACATCTTTGGGTGGCTTGGCTACCCGATGCAAATCAAAATTGATTTCCTCTGTCGAGACTCCATATTGGCTGCACCTATCGTTCTGGACCTCGCACTGTTTCTTGATCTGGCCCAACGAGCAGGTGAATCCGGAGTGCAGGAGTGGCTGTCGTTCTATTTGAAGGCCCCGCAGTCCACTAACACATCAGGTCCCGAACATGACATTTTCATACAGCAAACCAAACTAAAGAACACGCTTCGAGAATGGATGGGCGAAGAAGCAGTAACTCATTCCGAAGCGGGTTGATGCTGTAAGACAGCAAGAACCACATCGTCTTGTGCCGTTCAAGGTCTCAAGTCATCGCTCTCACGTAGTTCGTTCAGCATCGCAGTCAACAAACTTCCGTCATCGGAATTATTAACTGGAATGCTGAACTCAATGCGATCGATCAGACTTCCGAATCTTTCGTTCAACATTGAGGCAATCCTGTCATAAGTGCCAACAGTCGCAATTGTGTGAAACATTTCGTCGCTTACCAACGCAGGAATCTCATCCCAGCGCTGTTCCCTAGAAAATGAAGCCGCCTGATCCACTTGGTCACCCCAGCCGTGAACTTCAAACGCCGCTTTGTAGGCGGGCGTAGCTAAATAAAAGCCGACTCTGGCTCGAACGCTTTCAGCTACCTGATGGAGGCTGGCTTCATCAGGCGCCGTGGCAATCAAAGGTTTCATGCACCAGTCAATATCGTCAGCGTTGCGTTGAGTCCTAGCCGCGCCTTTCTCTACCGCTGGAACCATCACTTCACCAATGAATTTTGGTGAGCAAACCGGGTGTAGTCGGATGCCGTCCGCCACCTCACCCACCACCCCACACATATTTGTGTTGATAGCGGAAATATGTATCGGGATGTCTGGATGGTCGATAGGTCCAGGGTCAAAAAGCGGAACCATTAGATCGAGTTTGTAGTGGTCTCCGTCGTGATTCAGAGGTTCGCGATCCTGCCAACAACGCCACACAGCCTTCATCGCCAAGATGTAGTCGCGCATCCGGGGGGCAGGCGCGGTCCATTCCATTCCGTACCGACGTCTTATATGGCCGCGCACTTGCGAGCCGAGTCCCAGAATAAGTCGACCAGATGACACCTTCTGCAGGGTCCAAGCAGACATAGCAGTGATTGTTGGCGATCGCGGAAATGCCATCGCTATTGAGGTCGCCAGCTCGAGCTTGTTGGTGTTGACCGATGCGAGAGTTAATTGCTGGTACGGGTCGTCTTTGCATTCTTCGACTGCGATTCCGTCGTACCCCAAGGACTCAATTTGTTCCGCCCCATCTGCAATAGTTCGAACATCGAGTGGGGTATCAGGTTCTCGTAAACCTGGATCAACTTTGCCTAACGGCAGCATCGTTTCTGATTTCATGGCTTGATCTCCAATCGCAGTTCGCGTCCGGCAAGGTAGGCATCTAACTGTTCAATAAAGACGTCATCGCCTCGCTTTGTAATACCAGACCCGGCCCCGGCTATGTGAGAAGTCAGCGTCACAGCTTCGTGATTCCAAAGAGGACTAGTCGGTTCCAACGGCTCGATATCGAATACATCAAGGATTGCCCTTATCGATCTTCCTGCATCAAGTGCTTCAAGGAGATCGTGAGTGTCGACTACCGGCCCTCTCGAAACGTTGACAAGAATCGACCCGTTGCGCATTTGGCGTAAAAACTGCTTGTCTATTAATCCGCGTGTTTCGTTAGTTAAAGGGCACGCTACGACTACCACATCTGCCGAGGGTAAAACTTGCCCGAGTTCGTCCATGGTGATCATGCGATCTGCCCGCTCGTCATCAGCGGCGGTTCGCCGTGCCCCAATAATTTGAACACCAAAGGGTCGTGCTCTTTTTGCGATTTCCCCCCCGATAGAACCGAAACCCACAATCAACCATGTTCCGCCGTTGATTTCGGTCCAACTCTTTTGGTTCCATCGAGCATTTCGTTGATCGTCAGAGCGTTCCTCCCAGCCGTGAACCACATTCATAATCGCGGCCATCGTGTACTCAGCGACCCCAGCATTGGGGGAGTCGCTGTTACTGAGACGAATTCCTGCGGCAAGGATCTTCTGTAGTGGCGGAGCATCCGTCCCGGCAAGACAAGATTGGACCCATTCAATGGTCCCAGACTCAACTAGAGCATCAGCAAATAACAAAAAGTCGGGAACGCTCATACCGTCAGATACGCCAGCGAACAGTAGATCGATCGGTATCCAACCGATCTCGGGCCTAAAATCTTCCATAGCTACTGTTGACCCATCTGGACGAGAGACCTCATTGGCGGACCAGCAGAGAACCTCAAATTCATGCTGAGAATTATCGAGTCGAGAGCGGATTCTTTCATAAGCAGAAATAGGAATGAGGACTTGACGCTTGGACATAGTCGATCAGCGTAGGGTGCTAGCCGTGCTGTTGTCTGATGATCCGACCAATTCATCATCGCCCATGAACACGGCGTTGCTGATCACCGTGCTGGTGTTGACCATGGCACTCGGCGCCTTTCCGATTGTCGGGACAGCCGTAGTAGCCAATGCCCTGGCAGAAGACCTCACGATGTCACTAACTCTGTTTGGCGCAGGAGTAGCTGTCAATACGGCCTTCGGTGCGGTATTTGCACCGGTATCCGGCCGACTAAGTGATCGACATGGAGGCAAGTGGTCATGCGTCCTTGTCTTACTGTCTTCAGGTGTCGGCCTGCTAATCCTGGCCTGCGCCCCATCAGCCTCCATATTGATATTTGGCCTCTTTGTTTCCAGCTACGGGCAGGGCGCTTGTAACCCTGCAACGAACAAGCTGGTGGCAGAAAGGGCCGCGCCGGGTCATCGAGGAAAACTGACAGGTATTAAGCAATCCGGCGTGCAGCTCGGCATCTTGTTGGGTGGGTTCACACTTCCAGCTTTGAGCATCTGGCTCAACTGGCGTGTAGCGATAGGGCTATACGCCATGGCGGCGATTTTGGTGGCTGCTCTGGCGGTGGTAGCTCTCCCTGATAGCCGAGATCGAACTCAGCCGAGCTTTCCAAGTAATGAGAAGTCCCCAACCTTGGAGCTCCCAAGATCGGTTTCGCTAATAGCGCTGTACGCCCTATGCATGGGTTGTGTAGTTGGGGGAGTGGGACGCTACACAGTCCTGTTTGCAGAAAACGCGTTACAGATGTCGAACGTAGCGGCGGGTCTGGTAGCAGGCCTTCCTGGGGGAATTGCTATCGGCACTCGAATTATTTGGGCCCACCTAGCGGAGCACCGAATAAGACCGCCGGTTGCACTCGCTATTCAGTCTTCGTTGACAGCTCTAGTCATGGCCATGCTATGCATCGCAGCTCCGGTGGGGTCTTGGATCATGTGGCCTGTGGCCGTAGTCTCAGCACTTGGTTTGAATGCCTGGAATGCCGTAGCAATGCTGTACGTAATTATCGGTGTACCCCAACAAGCATCCGGTCGTGCCAGTGGCCGTGTTGTCATGGGGTTCATGACCGGTCTGACCGTCGGCGGGTTTCTAACTGGCTTAGTCGCCGATGTCACCGGATCCTACGAAACGGCCTGGGCCTCGTTGCTGCTTCTCTCGTTAATAGCAACTTTTCTGGCTTGGCAGAGCGAAAAAGCGCGATTCAGCCAACCTGCGAGCTAGAAGCGAACAGCCGCTGCAGGGTGGCTCAACGGAAGACGATCGTGTCCGAAAAGTTTTTTGCGGAGAGTGCCTGTCGCGTATTCGCGTTGGACAAGGCCTCTTTCCTGGAGAATCGGCACTACTCCTTCTACGAAGTCAACAAAGGTCCCGGGGGTCACCGTATAAGTAAGGTTAAACCCGTCTAAGCCGCTGCGGAATCGTCTTTCTAATTCATTCGCCACTTGCTCAACAGACCCCGTGAGCCACGCCCCGGCTAAGTTTGACTTGATTAGATCGCCCATAGTCCTGGTGCCAGCTGGTGCCGAGTCGAGAAGATTCTTGATGAATCCTTGAACTCGTTCGGTTCGAAAAGTCTCCAGAGGCTGGTCTGGGTCGATGTCACCCAGATCCACCCCGATATTCCCGCTGATATGAGCTAAACCCGCCTCGATAGAGAGATGCTCTTCGTAATCAGCTCGCTTTTCTAAAGCTTCACTTTCCGTTCCTCCAACAATGGGGGCTACCCCTCCAATCAGTTTCATATCCGTGTGTGACCGCCCCTGTACGCGAGCTCGCTGGTGTAAATCCTGCGCCAAAGCTGCTCCGCTACGAGACGAACCCACGACAAAAATGCATTCTGCGTGCTGAGCTGCGAACGTCCGGCCCCGCTCGGACATTCCAGCCTGGAAAAGTACCGGTGTTCGTTGAGGAGAGGGTGAAGAAAGGTGAGGTCCAGCCACGTTGAAGTAAGTACCGCGGTGGTTGATCGCGCGAACACGGTCGGGCTCTACGTAAACCTGTCGATCTTCATCACGGACCACGGCATCGTCTGCCCAGCTTCCCTCTAGGAGCTTGTAGACGACTTCTAAATATTCTTCAGCTCGCGCGTAACGTTCATCGTGTGGTGGCAAACCATCGAAACCCAGGTTGCTGCCAGCATTCGGCAAATAGGAAGTAACGACATTCCATGCCACTCGACCCTCCGTCAAGTGATCCAAAGTCGACAGCTGGCGAGCAAAGGTAAAGGGATGTGCTTGTAAGACGGAACTTGTGAATGCAAACCCCAGATGTCGCGTGTTTGAAGCCATTGCAGGTATAAGAAGCATGGGGTCGTTGACGGGGACCTGCATGGCCTCCCTAAACGAAGTATCTGCTCCGCCTTGGTAGTTGTCGTACAAACCCATTACATCGGCAAGAAAAATGGTGTCGAGACAACCTTTCTCAGCAATGCGAGCTAACTCCAACCACGGTTCTAAAGAATTGAACTCGGTTTGACGGGTGTCATTTCTGCTCCACATTCCCTGTTGTATGTGGCTCACACAGTTCATAGTGAATGCGTTCAAAATCATCCGCCTAGGTGGCGATACAGCACTCATAGAGATCAGTCTCGCAGGAAAGTGCGAATGGTGTCCTCAAGCTGTAAGAATCGGTGTATGGATTCAGCGAGAATGTCCAGTTACCTCGATCTCATAGAAGAACAGGGGTACTGCATCGTAGAAAATGCCATCGATGAAGAATTGCTCAGAGAAGTTAGAAACTCGGTAGCTCAGCTGGAGGAAGAACATAATGTGCAACCCCGCGGAAACAGAGCCGAGGGCTTCGCTACCAAGCGAATGTACAACTTGCTAGCTAAGGACCGAGTGTTCTGGAAGCTTCCTGTTCACCCCAACGTGCTTCCCTTCGCTGAGTACTTACTAGACGAAGAATGTCTGTTATCTGGAACCACGTGCATGCACATAGGTCCTGGAGAAGTGCACCAGGGTTTACACAGTGATGATGGTCTGGTGAGCGTGAGTAGGCCTCGGATTCCATTCATGGTGACGACTATTTGGGCCTTCACCGACTTTACGGCTGACAACGGAGCTACTCGCATAGTCCCCGGTTCCCACAAATTTGACCACGAACCCCGCAAAGGTGAAGAGGTGCAACACATACCCGCCGAGATGGAAGCCGGCTCAATTTTGATTGTGAACGGTGGAACGTGGCATTGCGGTGGCGCTAACACAACGCAAGACGACTGGAGACTAGGAATCAGCGTTCAATATTGCCAGGGATATATGCGTCAGCAGCAGAACCAGTACTACAGCCTTTCCCCCCAAGATGTGAAAGATATGCCCGAACGTTTGGCTTCCTTATGTGGATTTACCCTATATAAAGGCATCATGGGCCACGTCGATGGGGCCAGCCCAGGCAGGTTTTTGGGCGCTGCGCAATCAGATGAGGTTGCTTATGCGGCGATGAGAACCAAAAACGGAGTTGCCGAAAGTTAAGCAGCCCGTTGCTTCTTCCATCTAGGTTCAAGGCATGGAAATTAAAGATCGTGTAGCAATTATCACCGGCGGCGGGGGTGGCATTGGGTCAGCAACAGCCCGCAAATGGATCTCAGAGGGCGCCAGGCAAGTTGTAGTGGCTGACTACAACGAAGAAACAGCGCTTCAAGTTGCTGAAGAACTCGGATGCGTTGGCGTGGGCCTCGACGTCACCAATGAAGAGGCCGTAAATCAGCTCGTGGAAGACACTGAAAACGCAAACGGCCCGGTCGACATCTTTTTTTCGAATGCTGGCGCGGGCGCAGAAGGAGGTGTCGAGGCGCCCAACGATGCTTGGCAGTCGCAGTGGGAGCTGCACGTAATGTCACATGTCTATGCCGCCCGAGCGGTGTTGCCTTCTATGACAGCGCGAGGAGAGGGCTATTTGGTTCACACAGCGAGCGCTGCTGGTCTTCTCGCCGCAGTTGGCTCAGCCCCATACTCAGTTACAAAAGCTGCTTGTATCAAGCTGGCCGAGACCCTCGCTATCGCCCATGGAGATGACGGTATCCGAGTGTCAGTTTTGTGTCCTCAGGGGGTTAACACCGCTATGGCGCCTAGGCAACTGGGCGACGGTGGAACCGATGGGATAGTTGAAGCTGATTTCGTCGCGGACAAAATCACACAAGCGATGCGTGACGAAGAGTTCCTAATTTTGTCTCACCCAGAAGTCCAAACCTACACAGAACGCAAAGCATCGGATCCTGACCGGTGGCTAAACGGGATGCGGCGCCTTCGTAGAAGATCTCTTGATCTTCTAGAGGGAGCGTGAAGAAGCACGGCGGGCTCGGCTCCAAAAATGTCGCCTCCTCCAGCTCCGTAACAGTCGCTCTGGTCATACTCACGGCGCTCCTTATAGGACTCAACTACACCGTGATGAAGTGGGCTCTAGACCACACCACACCACTAGCACTCGCCGCTCTTCGAACATCTGTTGGCGCTCCCTTCCTATTGGCAATAGCCATGTTTCGCGGAGAGAAGTTGCCTCAAAACCGTCAGCAGTGGATGGCTGTTTGGTGGATCTCACTTGCCATAACGACAGTGTCAAGCGGATTCCTCGTTCTCGGAATTTCGCGTCTTTCGCCCGGGCTAGCAGCGATGTTGTCGGCGACTATGCCGCTTTTTACAGCCATAATCGCAGTACTAGTTCTCGCTGAGCTACCAGGACGCCGGGGTTATTTGGGGCTACTCATAGGCCTGTTCGGGGCGGTATGTCTCGCGATGCCAGCCTTTGGATCCGGTAACACCACCTTAGGCATCGTTTTCTCATTGATTTCTAGTATCAGCTGGGCAGCAGGGGCAGTACTCAACAAACGACTACCTGGCGCTCTGGAAATTAGTCCGTTGATGTTAGTTGCACTTCAGATCACTTTTTCTGCAGTGTGTCTTCATTTAGCTGTTCCATTCGTCGAAGACTGGTCCGATACCTCTATGGGTTGGGGGCTTGCGCTGCCCTTGCTTTATGCAGGTATTCCATCCCTTGCGGTCACCTTCTATCTGTTCGCAAGTGTCCTTCGACGTGCCCCTGCGATTCAAGGCGCTGCGGTTGCGTACTTGACGCCGTTCTTCGGAGTGCTATTTAGTTGGCTACTCGTCGGTGACCGTCTTGGAACTTTTGAGATACTCGGCGGTGCGCTGGTTGTTACAGGTGTGGCGCTTCTCTCATTAGACCGTCGATAGTGGAATCTGCAACGGAGTTACGACTGGCGTAGGCTCAGCATCATGGCTGATAGCGATATTAAAGCGATGACAGCGGACCTCGACGCGGTGGAATTTGACGAAACAGCGTTTACCGACCCGGTGCCCCTTTCTGAGGCCAAGGTAGCGATAGTTACTTCTGCCTCCTTACATCACCCCGATGACGAAGACTTCTCGCCTATGGATACGGGGTATCGAGTATTGCAGTCCGAAAAAAGGGACTACGTCATGGGGCATTGGAGTCCTAACTTTGACGCAACAGGATTCGCTCTGGATATCAACACGGTTTTTCCGATCGACCGCTTAGAGGAACTAGCTACCCAAGGAGTTATCGGTTCGGTAGCGGATGAACACCTTGCCTACGCAGGTAATCAATTTGAGCTATCTGCGATAAGAATGGATAGCGGTCCTGCCGGTGCCAAATTCCTTAAAGAACAGGATGTTGACATCGTTTTACTAACGCCTGTTTGACC
>CETU01013207.1_pt1 | contig 10636 bp, 11 predicted proteins | sample 356531 | NCBI WGS metagenome assembly CETU01 (sample SAMEA2623488, study PRJEB7988) | marine metagenome | isolation source: saline water (ENVO:00002010), including
TTTGGAGTCGAAATTATTGAGAAAAATAAGTATATTTATAAATATTGCGATGATAAGTTATATGATCATCAAAAAGAGTTGTTTACATATTGTAAATATCCAAATCCAAAATTAATTCAGTATATAGCACCAACTGGAACTGGTAAAACAATGTCACCATTAGGACTATCTGAAAAATATAAAGTAATATTTTTGTGTGCAGCACGTCATGTTGGTTTATCATTGGCAAAATATGCAATATCTATGCAAAAAAAAGTAGCATTTGCTTTTGGTTGTAATGATGCAGAGGATATACGACTCCATTATTATGCAGCAAAGGATTATACTATTAATAAAAAATCGGGAGGAATCGGTAGAGTTGATAATACAGTAGGGGATAAAGTAGAAATTATAATTAGTGATATTAAATCATTTATACCAGCAATGTATTACATGTTGGCATTCAATAAGAAAGAAAATATTATACTATATTGGGATGAACCAACCATTACATTAGATTACGATGAACATGAATTTCATAGCATTATTCAAAAAAATTGGCAGGAAAATTTGATTCCCAATGTTGTTTTATCGTCTGCAACGTTACCACAATATGAAGATATGCAAGAAACTATTATTGATTTTCGATGTAAATTCGATAATTCTGAAATATATACAATAGTGAGTTATGAATGCAATAAAAGTATTCCATTAATAAATAAGAAAGGATATGTTGTAATGCCTCATTATTTGAGTAGTAATTATAATGATATTATTAAAATCAGTAAACACTGTGATAAATACAAAACTCTTTTGCGTTATATTGATTTAAATGAGTGTATTAACTTTGTATTAAATATTAACACAAATAAATATTATAAATCAGATAAATATTCGATTGAAAATAATTTTGATTCAGTTGATTCGATTACAATGTCAAATATTAAATTATATTATTTAAAATTGTTGGCAAACATAGATGATAAACATTGGAATAATATTTATAGTAATATAAATAGTAACAAAAAAATATATCACAAGTCTAATATTCATTTTGTAACGAGTGACGCACATACGTTAACCGGAGGACCGACTATATTTCTGGCTGAAGATGTAAATAAGATAGCGCGTTTTTGTTTACAGGAAGCTAATATTCCTGATGAAGTAACAAGTAAGTTATTAAAAGCTATTAATTATAATAATACAATTAAAAATAAAATTAATACGCTACAAAAATTATATGAAGATGGTACTAAAAACGATGAAAATAAAGAAAAAAAAATGGCAGACGGAAGAGTTGCTCCTGAGATGAAACGTCTATTAAATGAAATTAAAGATCTTGAGAATTGTATTGAAACTGTTCAATTAGATACGAAGTATATTCCAAACAGTATAGAACATTTGTCCAATTATGGTATTAATAGTGAAGATAATCCATATACAAGTGATATTAGTGATGATATTATAGAAAAAATTATGTTGATTGATGATATAGAAAATATATGGAAAATTCTATTAATGATGGGTATTGGTGTATTTACAACACATAAAAGCACTAGTTACATTGAAATAATGAAACAATTAGCACAAGAACAAAGGTTGTATTTGATTATAGCGTCTTCGGATTATATATATGGCACTAATTATCAATTCGTTCATGGTTATATTGGTAAAGATATGGGGAAAATGTCACAGGAAAAATGTATACAGTCAATGGGTAGAATTGGTAGAAACAAAATACAACAAGAATATAGCATACGATTCAGAGATGATGAGTTAATTTACAAATTGTTCAAAGAGGAAGAAAATAAACCTGAGGTTATTAATATGGCAAAATTATTTAATAATAGTATATAATGTAAATAACATAAACAATTATATAACAATATATATATGAAGGCTAGCACTTTTGGTAAGTTAGTGTTATCAGGAGTATCATTAGGAAGTATTACTGTTATGTCATTTTTTATTTATAATGATAATAAACGATTAAAAGAAGAATATATTCAAAATGAAGAGATGAGTGATATAATAATTTCAAGACCTCAGATAGGAACGACCTATGTATCTCCGTATAGAAGAAGTTATGGGTCATCATATACACCTCCTAAAAATATGAATGAAACTATTATGCCTGCAAGTAAAGAAAATACTAATGTCCAGAATTGTCTTATTATTTCTAATTTAGAAGACAATGTATTAATGGATACAAAATGTGAACTAGTTTCATGTATAAGAAAGACTGTTCCACTTGTCGATAAATATGATAAGTATTTGGATTATTTTGAATGAAAATAATTGTATATATAAATAATTGTTATATGAAAATAATAATTATTTATAATTAATTTTAACGAAGACGAAGAACTAGATGAAGTGTAGATTCCTTCTGAATATTATAATCATTAAGTGTGCGTCCATCTTCTAACTGTTTACCTGCAAAAATAAGACGTTGTTGGTCAGGAGGAATACCTTCTTTATCTTGGATTTTTTGTTTTACGTTTTCAATAGTATCAGATGGTTCAACATCTAATGTGATTGTTTTGCCTGTTAACGTTTTGATAAATATTTGCATATTATATAATAATAATAGTATATATTTTTATATTAATATATTTTATTATATAATAAGTATTTTTGAGACATATCATATTGTTACTATTAATAATATGATATTGTATGGAATTTTTATATTATATGAAATTTTTATATTATATGATTTTTTAATACTACAGTAATAACTAGATAATGGATCTAGTTCGAGTAGGCAAGACCACCCATGCCCGACATGACACGGAGGACGTTGTAGTTGGTAGCGTAGACACGGACCTTAGCAGTGTTGGTGCCCGAAACGGTGGCGTTCGAGAGAACAAGCTGAAGGGTCGCGTTGTCAATGCGCGAGAAGTTGCACGAGCCCGACGGCTGGTGCTCCTCCGGGCGAAGGGCGAACGAGTAAACGTTGATGCCAGTGTCCGGCGAGCGAGTGTGCGACTGGTACGGTTGGACGAGGTCGAAGTAGGTGCCCTCACGCTCCGAGAAGCGGTCTTGGCCGTTAAGCTGGAGCTTAGCGGTGACGACCGGGTTCTCACCCCAGCAGTGCATGTTGAGGGCGGTCTCGGCGAGGACGAAGGTGCCAGCATCCGAAACGGTTGAGCCAACTTTACCCGCACCGGTATTAGCGAACTCACCTGATGTGTAAATATCAGTGGAGGCGGCGGTCTCATCAAACCCAGCGGCACCAGGGTCTTGGAAGAGACCCGAGGCATTGATGAAGGCTTCGGTGCCAGAGGTGGCTTTATCACCACCGAAGGCCATAATCGAGTTCGGAAGAGCATCAATGGCATCAGTGTAGTTGAACGGCTGAGCACCAAGAGTCTTGAAGAGGTGAGTATCCTTCTCGAGCGAACCGCAGTAGTCAACGTTAGCATCCGGCTGGACAACCCAGACAAGCTCCTTGCACGGGTGGTTGAAGTTAAGCTTAATCTTGTTCGACGACGAACCGACCGACTCATCACCAGTGAACTGAAGCTGCTCAATGAGGTACTCGTGCGGGTTTTGGGCCATACGACGGCGCTCATCGGTGTCAAGGAAGACGTAGTCAACGTAGAGCGAAGCAGCTACGAGCGACTGGTTGTAGGCCTTGGTTACCTTCGGGGTGGCGCTGAGACCAGTAAGGTCATCAACGGCCCAGAGGCACTCATCAATCGGGCGGAGGTCGAGGTTAATCTTGACCTCGTGGTATTGAAGGGCAATAAGCGGAAGAGCAAGACCAGGGTTGCGGCAGTACCAGAATTGGAGCGGAACGTAGAGTGTAGTCTCCGGAAGAGCTTTGCGCGGGGCGCATACTTGCTTCGGAGCGGACGAATCACACGGACCGTCAACATCAGCGAAGTCCTTGTCGGTTAAGTAGGTAAGCTGGGTGGTGTTACCAACCATCTTGTTGTAACCAGGCTCTTGCTCCTTGGAAAGAGTGAGCTGATTCCAGATGTGCATCCAGTCACCGTATTGGCGATCAATGCGCTGGCCACCAATCTCAACCTCAACGGATTGAACAAGCTGCTCACCCGGGAAATCTAACCAGCGAGCGTAGACATCACCAGAGTCGTTCTTAAGCTCCTGGCCAATCTCAGGAAGAGTGACCTGAAGGTAAGTGCGGTAAGCAAGATCACCATTGCGGCTAATGGTGCAAGTGACACGGCGGCCGAAATCAGCCTGGCCATTGAAAGTCTGCTCAATCGACTCCATGGCGAAGTTGGTGTGGCGACGGTAGGTCACCTTCCAGAAAGTAATTTGCGGGTTGCCTGTAAGATAAACATCTTGGGCACCGTAAGCGACGAGTTGCATTAATCCACCTCCCATTTTATATATATGCTAAAGAAAATATTTTTTTGAAATTTATTTTAATTTATTTATATCGAAATTAGCTTCTAAAAATTTTTTCAGATAATTATCTAAATATATTTCTTTCTTTCCTTCGTGTTTTTTTGAAAAAACATACGAATTATTTTGCTTATGTATTTTCCATCCTGATTCTACAGCATTATATATAAATGCCATTTTTTGTAATTTAATTGTATCTATTTCAAGTTCATTGTTTGTATTTATATAAATATCTTGAGATTCCATAAAACATATATAGAAAAACTAAACTAAATATACACGAAAATATTAATAAATCTGCTAAAATTTTTATTTAAATAATTTAATTAATATTAATATATTACACATGGTAGCATTTAAACATAAAAACACGAAAAAAATTGTTCTTAATGCTAAAAAAACGACAACATTAGACAGCAAACATAATGAATTTGTAGATGAATTTAATGATAATAACAATAATAAAATTCCGTCATTAATTAGTAAAAAAGAATTATTAAAAAAAAAATTTAAATCAGGGTTAGACAATAAATCTTTATCTGTAGAAGAAATTCTAGATTTAAAAGAGCAAATAAAAGAAATAAATAAAGAAATAAAAAATATAAAAAAAAAAGAGAAAGATTATTATCTAACAAATTCAAATGTTATATTTGATTACTTTGAAGATAAGAAAAACTTGTCAGAAGGAAATAATAAATTAACTTGTGTAGATAATTTTTTTAATATTAATAAAGATTCATGTGTTAAAAACGCTAAAAAAAAAAATAATTTTGTTAATAAATACTTGATTAATATTGATGACTCTTTTATAAATATTGATAATTATATAAATATATCTAATATTTGTAAAAGTTGCAATAAAGGTGAACTAATTCCCGTTGATCATGAAGGCATTTTAATATGTAATAACTGTCATATTAATGTAAAATATTTAGTGGATAATGAAAAATCATCCTATAAAGAACCTCCTAAAGAACTCTGTTTTTATGCTTATAAAAGAATTAATCATTTCAGGGAAATATTGGCACAATTTCAAGCTAAAGAAACAACGCAAATACCCGATGAAGTTCTTGAAAATATTAAATTACAAATAAAAAAAGAGAGAATAACATTAGAACAAATAACTAATAAAAAAGCAAAAGATATATTAAAAAAATTAGGATATAATAAATATTATGAACACATACCATTTATAAAAGACAAATTAGGTATTAAACCACCCATTATGACTCCTGAATTAGAAGAAACTCTTTGTAATTTATTCATGGATATTCAAGCACCTTATGCTAAATATTGTCCTGACGATAGAGTAAATTTCTTAAATTATTATTATACTATTTATAAATTATGTGAATTATTAGACCAAACACAATTTTTGGATTATTTTCCAATGCTAAAAGATAGGGAAAAACGTATTGAACAAGATGATATATGGAAACAAATTTGTAATGAATTAGATTGGGAATTTATTCCAACTATATAATATTTACTAGTAATTACGTGTAAATATTATTTAACGAGGGAAACCTACTAAATTGGCACCGATACCGAAGCCAGCACCCGAACGGGCACTAACACCGACAGCCGGAACATATGTATCGAGGATGCTGAATGTAGCAGCAGCACATAATGCAATTAATGCAACTTCATCAAGGTTAAGTGAGCGCTTTTTATCGGGAACTAAAAATGCGGCAAGAGCAACCATAATACCTTCTACTAAATATTTGATGGCTCTTTTGATTAATTCACCTAAATTAAATCCGTGTAATAAGTCCATATTATAAATAATAATTAGAAAAAAATATATATTTAACTATAAAAACTTAAAAACTATAAATCATTATTAACAATATGGAAAAACCCGAGGGAGTAGTTACAAAATTAAACTTAGATGGCACTGAAAATGCTAAATACGTAGATTTATTAGACGAAGATAAACCTATTGCGGGTCAAAAATTTGCTTGTGTTTCTTTTTTGTCACCTGAAAAAATTTTAAAAGAAAAAAATTTATTTTTCTTTAATGAATTTTTAAAACAGTGGGAAATGTCTAAATCACTAGAAAAATATACACAATTTTTAAGTTTTCTTGCGTATAAGTATGACCAATTAGAGTTTGACGAATTGACAAAAGATATGGAAGATTTTGTTAAAGACCAGAAGGATAAACTATTTAATACTACATTAGATGATGAATATAAGACTTATATTGATAACAATGAGGATGATTTGAATAAGAGTTTTGATGAAAAACATAGTTTTAAGACTAGTGTTCGTGGACTAAAAATACGTGGATGTTTTCCTTCGCAACAAGAGGCAGAGCTAAGATGTAAAATGTTGCGTGAAATAGACCCAAATCACGATGTATATGTTGGTCCAGTGGGAATGTGGATTCCTTTCCATCCTGAAGCGTATAAGACTGGTCGTGTAGAATATTTGGAAGATGAATTGAACCAACTTATGAATGAAAAACAGAAAAACGAAAAAAGTGCCAAGGAAGCGTTTGATACGCGTGTTAAAGAAAGTAAGAGTAAGGCTATTGAAGAAAATAAAGAAAAGGCCTTGGCCAGTGGTAATGTCTTAACACAAACTATTAATGAAGATGGTGAATTAATGTCTATTAATAATAATTCTATTGAGACTACTGTCGGTGATAATGCAACTGTTAATGACATTCGTAGAGAATTATTTGAAGGTGATAATATTGTTACTGATACAAATACCGATCATGGTCTTAGCGAATTAACAATCAATAAAAAAAAGGAACAAAAAGATGAAATAATCAATATTAACTAAATTTACAAAGTATACAATAAAAATTGAAACTTAAATATATTATTTATGATATATATTTAAGTCATAATGGTAAAAAAAATTTCATCGAAGATTACATGCGCCCACATTGAATGTAATAAAAAGCTTAAATTAACAGAACAACTTATAGGTAAATGTCGTTGTAATAATATTTATTGTATCTCTCATCGTATGCCTGAATGTCATGATTGTAGTTTTAATTTTACCATAGATAAAGAAACATTTATTGAACAAAATAAATGCGTTGAATCTAAAATGAAATTTACCATTTGTTCTTCCGAACATTAATACGAGTTGTTCCTTTCTTAGGTGTGTTTGGATTATATACTTCTTCCTCATCATCTGATCCAAGGTCTTTTGATATTTCCCAAAATTCTTTAGAACCGAGTTTAAAATCTCCGCGGGGTTCTGCCTTATACCAAAATATCTGGTCGTGTAACTTATTTGATTTTGAATTGTTATCAATAACTAAACATTCGAAATTTTCAGTGCATTGATCCATTACCTGACTAAAACTTTCAAATGTTGGAAACATACCTGCATAGTTTTCCCAAATTCTTTTTCTATTTGAAATATAAGGTTCGCGTAAAATGAATACATAATCTATATTTGTTCTTAGATTTGGAGGAATACCTAATGGATATTGCATTGTAATTACAAGCATAATTTTCCAGTGACGACCATTCATAAAAAGTAATCGCATCATTTTATCTTTAGTCCAACTATTATCAAATAGACAATCATCTAATATTACAAAAGCTCTTGGATCAATACTAGATTTATTGTATGTTTCTAATTCTTTTTTGACTTGCTTTAAAACTGTTTTCTGTCTTTTCAATATATTTTCTATAATAGCTGTATTATATTCATCGTGTATAAATAATTTAGGTACGTGTTTACCATAAAAACCATTACCTGCTTCAGTTCCAGATATAACTGTACCTATTGGAATATCTTGGTGATAATATAATAAATCTCTTACTAAATAAGATTTACCTGTATCACGACGACCAATTAAAACTACAACAGGACCTTTATTTTCATCAGGTTTAAAACTAATTTGAGACATATCAAATTTTTTTAGTTCAAGAGTCATTTAAACGGAGAATAGAAAATATTATTAATGTTTAAACCCATATAATAAGTTTAAACATAATGTATTTTAATATTGTATTCAAATAATGGAATTCTCATATAAAAAAAATGATAATACAGATTTATTTAGGGATTTAGAAAAAGATTATTTAACAAATATTTCTAAATTACAAAACTATATTCCTATATATGATAAATTTTTTTCATTGAATGAAACAAATTACAATTCTATTAATTTAAATAATAATTACATTAAATCAATCGATAATAAAGAAAGTGAAAATAAATATAAAGCAGTTGTATGTGATTATTCGAATAATGAAAAAATATGTGAGGTGTTTTTTAAATATAGTCCATTATTAGACCCAGTTAAATATATAACTGGAAAATATGATACATCTCAAAATATATTAGATTTACCAATACATAACACTAAAATAGGTTATGCTAAAATACGTGATCCTAATAATTCAGCATATGTTGATGGTTTTTTTTCATACTTAACAAGTAGATTATTAAATGAACACAAATTCATACATGGAATTGATTATTATGGTTCGTTTTTGGGAGTTAAAAATAACTTTTTATATGATATTAGTGATGAAATAGAATATTTATATGATTCTGATTTTTTTCATAAAAATAATAATATTTTATTTAAATTAGACAATAGTATTCATTCGGACTTATTAAATAAAGATACTAGAAACTATAAAAATAAGATTAATATTTGCGACGATATTAGTAATAATATGTTAAACAACTATGATGAATTGAAAGATATAAATAATTTATTTATTGTAAATAATACATTAAACAAAGATAGTAGCAATGTAGAATTGTGTTATGAAGGAAATATTAAAGAAACTGAGAGTGATAATGAGTCAATAAATTCTTGTTCATCGACATCTTCATATTCTGATGAAGAAAATGAGACAGTTAGTAATAGTGATTCTTCAGATAATTCTTCGATGTTATCAGATGATGTTATTAATATAAATATAAATGAATTCCCTATTCAATTAATTGCGCTTGAACGATGCAATAATACATTAGATAGTTTGATGAATGAAGAAAATATTTCAGATAAAGAACTTAGCTGTATTGTAGTGCAAATTTTAATGATGTTGATAACATATCAAAAAGTTTTTAAATTTACACACAATGATTTACATACAAATAATATTATGTATGTTGAAACTGATAAAAAATATTTAATATATAAATATAATGATAAGAACTATAAGATTGAAACATATGGCAAAATTTTTAAGTTAATAGATTTTGGACGTGCTGTTTATAGTTTCCGCAATAATCTAATATGTAGTGACAGTTATCATCCAAAGGGAGATGCTGCTACACAATATAATTTTGAACCTTATTATAACGATAAAAAAGACATAATAGAACCTAATTATAGCTTTGATTTATGTAGATTAGGTTGTTCATTATACGATTATTTTATAGATTCATTAGAAGATGTAAAAAATATTAAATCGGATATAGTTAAAATAATAATTCAATGGTGTCATGATGATAAGAATCGAAATATATTATACAAAAATACTGGAGAGGAGAGATATCCTGAATTTAAGTTATATAAAATGATAGCACGCACTGTTCATAATCATAAACCATGTAGTGTACTAGAAAATGAACATTTCAAAAAATACATAGTATCAAATAAAAACATTAAAAAACAAAAGAACAAAATAATTGATATTGATAAATTAAAACCCGAATATTAATTTTAATAGTATTAATTTTTATAGTATTAATTTTTAAACAATATTAATAATATTATTTAAAAATCGGCTTCTCCTACAAAAGCAGATGGTTGAATTTTACTAATACCATTATTCATCTGTGAAAATATAAAAAACCCTGAAACACAACTAATAAAAACCAGTAATGTATCACGAATTATAAGTTTCATAGGTTTCATTTCTTTGATAATTAATTTCATTTCTAAATATTTTAATAAAATATAAATAATAGATATAATAATAGAATTCATAAATACATTTTCCATTATTTATTTATGAATTCTATAATTATATTTCATTTAATATTTAAACGAATTATAATGGTTCAAGAATCTCGATGTCATCTAACACAGGAGCTGATTCTAGTTTAAGAGGTTTATTTAAATCGTTTACATCACTAATTTCTAGCGATATATTATCTCCTATTTGTAATCTATCTTCGTCTTCTTCATCGTCTTCTTCCTCTTCTTCCTCTCTTCTTTTCTGTAAATCCTCTAAATGTTTTATATCTTTTGGTGCAGATATAAGTGATTCTGACCCATTACTATCAACAGCTGTATCGGTATTAGAAAATTTAATATTTTCTGGTGTAGAAACTGATTGTG
>CETU01154549.1_pt1 | contig 10602 bp, 11 predicted proteins | sample 356531 | NCBI WGS metagenome assembly CETU01 (sample SAMEA2623488, study PRJEB7988) | marine metagenome | isolation source: saline water (ENVO:00002010), including
AAATCAGGTGAATTTGATAAAATAGATAATCCAATAAAAAATGCTCCACACACCGATAGTGAACTTGCTTCCGATAACTGGACACATAATTATTCAAGAGAGGAAGCTGCTTATCCAGCAAAATTCCTACGATCTAATAAATTTTGGCCTCCAGTTGCGAGAGTTGACAACGTATATGGAGATAAAAATATTTTCTGTACTTGTCCTAGTATGGATGAATTTAAAGAAGATGCAGCATAACCATAAATGAAAATTGCAGTCGTTGGGTCAGGTATTTCAGGACTAAGTGCAGCTTATTATTTATCTAAAAAACATCATGTAGATCTTTTTGAGAAAGAGAATTATTTTGGTGGACACTCATATACAATTGATCTCACTTTTGGATCAAAAAGAATACCAGTTGATATAGGTTTTATTGTTTTTAATTTTAAAACATATCCAAACTTGATTAATTTTTTTAAAGAAAATGATATTCAAATTGAAAAAAGCAATATGTCTTTTTCAGTTTCAGTAGATAATACAAATTTTGAGTATTGTGGAAAAGGCTTGAGTGGTATTTTTTCAAATAAAATAAATATATTTAATATTGAATTCTTAAGGATGTTTTTTGATATAATCAGATTTTACAAAAAAAGTGACCATATATCTATTTCAGATGAAAAAAAAACTTTGGGTGAATATTTAAAAATTAATAGATTATCTCAAACATTTATTGATTATCATATTATACCAATGGTATCTGCAATTTGGTCGATGCCTCCTTATGAAGCAAGTAAAATGCCAATAGATTTTTTTTTGAAATTTTTTCAAAATCATGGACTTTTTAAGTTAAAGAATAGACCCCAATGGTATACGGTTACAAATAGAAGTAGATCTTATGTTAATAAGATCATCTCAAAAATGAGTGGAGAATATTTTAAAAATTACAAAATCACAAAAATTAAAAGAAAATCTACTGGTCTAAATTTGTATTATGGCGGGGAAAATGAATTTTGTAATTATGATAAAATAATATTAGCAACACATGCTGATGAAGCTTTAAAATTAATTGAAAATCCGACTGAAAATGAGAAAAAAATTCTATCAAATTTTAACTATAAAAAAAATGAAGCCTACATTCATACAGATCAGCGAGCTATGCCAAAAAATAAAAAGGCTTGGTGTTCATGGAACTCTTCAATTGATAATAAAGATCTTAAAAAAAATTCAATTACATATTGGCTGAATTTACTTCAGAACTTAAAGTGTGATGAAAATATTTTTTTAACTTTAAATCCTTATTTTGAGATTGATAAAACAAAAGTATTAAAAAAAGTCGAATTTACTCATCCTTATTATGATCAAAAAGCCTTAGATGCTCAATCAGAGCTTGTTAAATTACAAAATCAAAAAGATTTGCTTTTTTGTGGAAGTTATTTCGGTTACGGATTTCATGAAGATGGAATAAAATCTTCCATTGAAATGTTGAAAAACCTTAATGATTAATTCTTATATATATAACGGAACTGTAATCCATAAACGATTTAAACCTAAAGAGCATTATTTTAAATACAAAGTTTTTTCTTTATTAATAAATTTATCAGAACTCGATGAGATTGACAAAAATATAAGTTTTTTTTCTTTAAACAAGTTTAATATAATAAGTTTTTATGAAAAAGATCATGGTGCACGTGATGGATCATCTATAGCTGATTGGGTGAAACAAAATTTAAAAGCCAACAATGTTATTACAGAAAATATAAAAATTAAACTTCTATGTTATCCAAGAATACTTGGTTATGTCTTTAATCCACTAAGTGTTTTTTTTGTTTATGACAAAGATGACAGACTTATTTCTATTTTATATGAGGTTAAAAATACATTTGGAGAACAACATACATATATATTTAAGGTAGAAAATGAAAATAAATTAATTCAAAATGATTGCTCAAAAAAATTTCATGTATCGCCATTTATAGAGATGGATTGTAATTATTTTTTTAGAGTATTAAATCCAGCAGAAAAATTGTCAGTTATAATTGATCAATATGATAAAGAAGGTAAAATTCTTTTTGCATCTCAGGATGGTATTAGGTCTGATTTGACAAGTATAAATTTGATGAATTCATACTTAAAACACCCATTAATGACTTTTAAGATAATTTCAGCGATACATTTTGAAGCGTTTAAATTATGGGTAAAAGGAATTAAATTTGTTAAAAAAAAACTTAGAATTAAGAATAATATTACTTTTGAAAGTTAATGAATTTATTTAGAATTTCAGACAAAATTGTATTTAATACTCTAAAAAATATTAAATTTGGATATTTAGAGATCACTAACCATAATGGTGAATTATTAAAATTTGGTAATCCAAAGGACTCACTAAAGGCAAATCTTGAGATAAAGAACTCAAACTTTACTTTTAATCTAATTAGAGGAGGAAGTGTGGGGTTCGCAGAGTCATATATGAAAAATGAATTTGAAACTAAAAATTTATCAGACCTTATAGAAATAACAGCAAGAAATATAAAACAGATCCATAAATTTTCGGGTTTACTTGATTTACCATTTATTAATTTTTTTAAAAATATTTTGATTAAAAATACAAAAAATAGGAGTAAAGAAAATATTTCTAAGCATTATGACCTAGGCAATGAATTTTTTTCACTTTGGTTAGATAAATCTTTGACTTATTCAAGTGCAATATTTGATGATGCACAAAATGACTTAGAGTTAGCACAGATCAACAAATATAAAAAATTAACAAATTTAATTAAACCAAAATCTGGTGATAGAATTTTGGAAATAGGATGTGGTTGGGGTGGATTCGCCGAATTCATTGGTAAAAATTATGATGTTAAAATAGATTGTATAACTATTTCGAAAAAACAATTTGATTTTGCAAAAGCAAGAATTCAAAAAATTGGTTTAAATGAAAAAGTTGATATTACTATGAGAGATTACCGAGATGTTAAAGACAAATATAGCTCAATAGCATCAATAGAAATGATTGAGGCAGTAGGAAAAAATTATCTTAAAAATTATTTTGAAGTTATAAAAAACAATCTTTCAAAGAATGGAGTGGCAGCAATCCAAGCAATTACAATAAATGATAAATATTTTGATAGATATAAAAATAGAGAAGATTTTATTCAAAAATATATTTTTCCTGGAGGGTTTTTACCCTCAAAAAAAAGTATATTTAGTTTATCTGATAAATCTGGTTTAAAAGTAGATTCATATAATTCTTATGGGTCTCATTATTCTAAAACTTTAAATATTTGGAAAAGAGAATTTATGAATCATTGGGAATTAATATCAAAACAAGGATTTGATATAACTTTTAAAAGAATGTGGAATTTTTACCTTTCATATTGTGAAGCTGGGTTTAAATCAAAGAATATTGATTTAATTCAATTTTCTTTACAAAATAAATAATTTTTAATGAGAACAAAATATTTTTTATTGATAATATGTTTACTATTCATTACAAATTGTTCAAGTAATAATGTTATGAAGCCAGAAGATTTTAAAGATAAAAAACCAAGATTAATTATTGAAGAATATTTGTCTGGAAATGTTAAGGCTTGGGGAATTCTTCAGAATAGATCTGGTAAAGTTACAAGACAATTTTCCGCAGACCTTAATGGTCAGTGGGATGGTAAAATGCTTATTTTAGACGAAAAATTTGTTTGGAGCGATGGAGAAATTCAAACAAGGCAATGGAAGATAAAAAAAATAGATAATCACAACTATGAAGGAACAGCAGGGGATGTAGTAGGAATAGCAAAAGGGTATTCTTATGGACCAGCATTTAAGTTTGAATATGTTTTACTAGTGCCAGTCAAAGGCAGAGAGATGAAAATTACATTTGATGATTGGATTTTTATGCAAGATGAAAGAGTAGCAATAAACAGAGCGACTATGACAAAATTTGGTATAAAAGTTGCAGAATTAACAGTAATGTTTGTTAAAGATTAATTATCTATTTATATATTTAGAAATTAAATAATTATAAAATTTATTAGGTAATATTTGAAAAATTTTATAAATTATTCCTATTTGTGTAGGAAAAATAATTTCAAAAGCTTTTTTATAAATTAGACCATTGTAGATTTTATCCGCTGCAAAAGTTGTAGATTTAAGAAAAGGCATTTTAAAATCATTTTTATCTGTTAATTCAGTTTTGATAAAGCCTGGGGATATTAAGGTTATTCTTACATTGAACTTTTGAAAATCAAAATAAATACCTTGAGTAAAATTATTTAAAGCAGCTTTTGAAGGAGCATATCCTGTTGATTTTGGCAGGCCTCTATAACCAACTGGTGAAGAAACTATAGCAATATGACCATTTTTTTTTTCTTTAAAATAATTTTCAACAATTTTAACTGAATTTACAACACCTAATAAATTTACATTTATAACATCTCTAATTTTTTCAGGGTCAATACCTTTTTCATTTTTTCTTTCATATGTTCCAGAGCTAAATACACAAAGATCAATTTTACCCAAGTCTTTAATAATATTATTAAAAACAGTATTGAGCTGATCTATTTTAGTAACATCAGCTGGGTAAGAGTATATATTTTCTTTTTTTGATAACTCATTTAATAGTTCAACTCTTCTTGCAGAGACTGCAACAGTCCAATTATTGTTTGCAAACTTTTCAGCTACTGCCCTTCCAATACCACTGCTTGCTCCTGTTATCCAAATTACTTTTTTATTCATTGAGAACTGATATATATTACTTTAATGCTCAAAAATAAAATTATATCTTTTTTAATTTTTACAATAATTACTTATTCAGCCTCTTTTATTGGAGGCATTGCGACATACTCATCCAAAGAACCATGGTACTCAACTTTAAATAAACCAATATTTAACCCACCAGATTGGGTTTTTGGTCCAGTATGGTTAATACTATATTTTTTAATGACAGTTGCTATCTGGTTAGCCTGGCAAAAAAATAGAGAAAATATAAATTTAGTTTATTTATATTTAATCCATCTCTTATTCAATACAACTTGGAGTATTATTTTTTTTGTGTTTCAGAGTTTACTATTAGGATTGATAAACATCTTTGTGATAATTTTATTTATTATATTATTAATGAACAAATATAAAAAATGCAGTAATTTAAGTTTTTATTTAATGATTCCATATCTATTGTGGTGTTGTTTTGCGTTAATACTTAATTTAACTTTAATATATTTAAATTAATTATGGATGATGTTGTTATAGTAGGTGGAGGTATAATTGGAGTAGCAACTGCGTACTTTTTATCAAAAGAAGGCAGAAAAGTAAAAATCATAGAGAGGGATCCAAGTTACAAAAACGCTTCTTTCCCTTTATCATTAGGTGGTTTTAGAAGACAATTTTTTCAAAAAGAAAATATTTTACTTGGCAAGTTTGCAAGAGAATTTATATTTCAAATTCCAGAATTATTAAAAACAAAAAAAAATCCAAATCCTACTGCTAGCATGGTACCAAACGGTTACTTATTAATGTTTGGACCTGAGCATGCAGAAGAACAATATAGAGCCCTAGAAAATCACAAAGCCTGCGACGCTGGTACAAAAAATATAAAAGGTTCTCAACTTTCGGAAATTTTTCCTTACATAAATAACAAAGGCATAGAAACTGCAACATATACAGATAATAAAAGTGAGGGTTGGATTGATCCTTTCATGTTTCATAGTGCATTAAAAAGTAAAGCTTCTGAATTAGGTGCTCAATTCGTTAAAGGAGAAATTAAAAGCATATCTGAAATAAATGCAAAAACAATAATTTCAGCGGTAGGTTGTTGGACTAAAGAATTGCTTATAGACATACCTGTTGTACCCCAAAAACATACTGTTTTTAGAGTTAAATGTCCTAAACATATTCCGGAAATGCCATTAACTGGAGATTTAACATCAGGGGTTTATTGGAGACCTGAAGGTAAAGAATACCTAGCTGGTTCACCAATATCGGTATTTAATGCAGAAGATCTAGAACCTGCATGGAATGATTTTGAAGAACTAGTATGGCCAGCACTTGCAAAACGAATTCCAGCTTTTGAGGAATTAAAATTAACAGGTGGCTGGGCAGGATATTATGATTGTAATAAATTAGATAATAACGCAGTAGTGGGAAAACATCCTAAATATGAAAACGTCTATTTAGCATCAGGTTTTACTGGCAGAGGTTTAATGCAAGCACCAGGAATTGGAAGAGCTTTAACAGAGTTAATAACTACAGGCTCTTATCAATCTATAGATGTAAGTTGTTTTGCTGTAGAAAGAGTTTTAGATAGTCAGGCAAGACCTGAGCCTTATGTTCTATAAATTCAAAGTTTTTTTAAAAAAATACCTAATGTTCCATTAAAAACTGAAACAGACAAAATAAGCAATTGTCCTCTAGTTGAGTAAAAATCAAAAGAAGGATAAAAAGAAATAGCTACCGAAAAAAAAATATAAGTAACTATAAAAGGTTTATAAAACTTTTTTAAGAGCAAAATTATTTTTTTTTGTATTTTGCTGCCTCCTCTGAACCTCCTGTAGCAGACCCTTTGCTGTATGAGTGTGCACCCATACCTGCTAGTTGTCCATCTTTTACAATTAAATATTGATTTCTAATTTCTTTTTTATCAAAAAAACATTCTAGGATTTCTCTTACACCATCAGCATATCTTGCTTGAGCAGATAATGATGTTCCTGATGTATGTGGAGTCATACCGTGGTTCGGCATAGTTCTCCAAACATGATCATTTGGCGCTGGTTGAGGAAACCATACATCACCTGCATATCCACTAAGCTGACCACTTTTAAGAGCATTCGCTATAGCATCACGATTACAAATTTTACCCCTAGCTGTATTAACAATATATGCTCCTTTTTTCATTTTACTAATCATTGCATCATCAAATAAATTTTCAGTTTCTGGATGAAGTGGGCAATTGATAGTAACTACATCACAAACTTTAACCATAGATTCTACAGACTCATGAAAAGTGAGATTTAATTCTTTTTCAACACTTTCAGGCAACCTGTGTCTATCAAAATAATGTAAGTGAACATCAAAGGGTTTCATTTTTCTTAGTGCATCTAATCCAATACGACCGGCAGCTACGGTACCTATATGCATTCCTTCAACATCGTAAGACCTTTGAACAGCATCTGCTATATTCCAACCCCCATCGTTAACAATTTTATGTTGATTATGATAATCTCTAACCATCGATACAATCATCATTACAATATGTTCAGCAACTGATCTTGAATTACAAAAAGTTACTTCCACAACATCTATCTTATTGTCCATGGCTGCTTGAAGATCAACATGATCAGATCCTATTCCTGCAGTAATTGCCATTTTTAAATTTTTAGCTTTAGAAATTCTCTCTTTAGTTAAATAATATGGAAAAAAAGGTTGAGAAATAACTATATCTGCATCAACTATGTGTTTATCTGCCTCACAACCATCTCCATCTTTACTATTTGTAACAACTAATTCATGACCGTTACTTTCTAAAAATTTTCTAAGTCCAAGTTCTCCAGAGACACATCCTAGCAATTGTCCTGGTGTAAAATCTCTACCTTTTGGTGATGGCAAAGTCATACCATCAGGATATTTTTCTAACTTTGGAAGATCTGACAAAGGATATGATTTTGGCATTCCTCCTTTGGGATCATCATATAATATACAAAGTACTTTCATTTTCTTTCTCCTAATATTAATTTAATTTAAAAATATAATTTATTTTGAAATTTAACATTTAAATAGTAGCATATAATTAGATGATTGATCAAATATATTATACTTAAGGATATTTTTTTTTAGCTATGAATCTATTAAAAATAACTCCAAAAATTATTAATATAATAGAACCGAGTATTATAGGACTTAAAAGATAATCATAAGAAACTGAGCCCATCATAACAATTATTGGGTTGCCACCAGCAGGTGGGTGAGTAACATTAAATAATATCATTAACGCAACACCTATCCCAACAGCAACAGGTATAGATATGTATAAAGGAATAGGTATAAAATTTACAAATAATACTCCAACACATCCAGTTAAAAAATGTCCAAAAAAAATGTTTTTTGGACTTGCAAATGGACTTTCGGGATATCCAAATAACAAGACCATAGTTGATCCAAAAGATGCAATTAAAAATACTCCAAACTCAGTTTTGTAAGTCAAAAGAGTTAATATACCAATCGTAATTATTGAAAAAATTGCAGCAAATAAAGCTTGCTTAAAATTTTTAAATTTCATGTTACAGTTTTAAAGCTTTATTTAATGTTTTAAAAGGTAATAATAAACAATCTTTTCTTGAAATATTTTTTTTATTAAATAAAAATTTAAATTTCGGCCATTTCTTTAGCAATTGATGTGAGTTATAAATAAAAAAAGTATCAATATTTTTTATTAATTCTCTAATAATATTTATTTTTTTATTTTTAATATTCTTTGATAGCAAGCTTGCTGAAGCTTGACAATAAATACATGACTTGGATTGGTAACCAAAATCAAGTATTTTGTTATTAACAACTTTCAAGCTAATCTGTATTTCATCTCCACAAATAGGATTTTTCCTTTTTGCTAAATGTGTAAAATTTTCTATAATTTTATTATTTTCCGTATTTGAAGCAATTTCTAAAATTTTTAAATCCATTTAAAATTTTTTTAATAAATTATTAATGTTTTATATTTAATTTAATCAACGAAAACAACTACAGGTATAAATTAATTATCAATTTCATTGATAAATTTTGTTGTAGAATTTAATAATAGGTATTAGAAATTCTGAATGGAAGATCTAAAAAATGCAAAATTTGCTATACCTGTGGTCTTAATGGCAGGTATTTTATGGTCATTTGGGCCTTATGTTGTAAGAAACATTGATCAACCCGAAACTGTTCCATGGCAATACCTATTAACAAGGGGATTTGTTATTTTTACTTTATTGAATGTGTATCTTTTCGTTGAAGAGGGTAAATATTTTTTAAATAACTATAAAAAAATTGGTATCTCAGGAATAATTGGTGGCTCAGGTTTGGCTATAGCTATGATTACATTTATTTGGTCTATTACAAATACTACAGCTGCAGTAACACTTTTATGCTTAGCCGCGATGCCTTTTATTACTGCTTTATTAGGTTTTTTATTTCTGAAAGAAAATATTTCTATAAGTGTATGGATAGCAATAATAATTGCTACCATTGGAATTATAATAATGGCTTTCGGAAATAAAGCAGAAAACTCATTTTTAGGATTTGTTCTAGGTATAGCTTCAGCAACAGGTTTTTCAATATTTTCTGTAAGTTTAAGGTGGAGAAAAGAAACACCTAAATTTACAACAGTAGCTATTGCAGGACTTATATGTTTTATTGTATCTCTCGTAGTTTTATTTTTTAACGATTTTATTTTTTTTTCATCAGGAAAAAATCATTCTTTGTTTGCTTTGCACGGAGTTTTAGTTTGTATAGGTTTAATATTATATTCAATAGCATCAAAAAACATTCCTGCAGCTGAATTAACATTATTATCCTTAACTGAGGTTATAGGTGGAATTTTTTGGGTATGGTTACCATGGCTTGGTATAAATGAGATTCCTTCTACGAATACAATAATAGGTGGATTCTTAATTTTTTTAGCAATTTTTTACTATAGTTTATTAATTAAAAGTAATCGAAGATTTATTGCACTAAATTAGTTTTAATGATCTCAGAGAAAGTTATTGTCAATAGTTGGAATGAGTGGGATCCGCTTAAGCATGTAATTATTGGAAGAGCAGATGGCACTTGTATACCTGCACCAGAGCCTGCTTTAGATGCAAAGGTTCCAGAGGACTCTGATATGAGAGGTAAATTTGGACCTAGAACAAAAGATACAGTTGATAAAGCAAATCAATTACTTGATGATTTCTCTAATATTTTAATTCAAAGGGGTATTAAAGTAGATAGGCCAGAACCATTAAACTTCAATCAGAAAACATCAACTCCTGATTGGAAAACTGAAACAATGTTTGGATGTATGCCACCAAGAGATGTACTATTAACGGTTGGCAATGAAATCTTAGAGGCTACAATGAGTTATAGAAGCAGATGGTTTGAATACTTGTGTTATCGACCATTGCTAAAAAAATATTATAACTTGGATCCAAATATGAGACACGAGGCTGCTCCTAAACCAAGATTAACAGATAAAGATTATAGAAAAGACTATTTGTCAGAAAAGATAGGAATTCAAAAAAGACTAGAGTGGACTGAGCAAAAATTTTTTGTAACTACAGAAGAAGAACCTCTTTTTGATGCAGCAGATATTTTAAGATTTGGAAAAGATCTAATAGTTCAACACGGATTTACTACAAATTTAAAAGGAATAGATTGGTTAAGAAGGCATTACAAAGATCATAGAGTTCATGCTGTAAATTTTCCTGGAGACCCTTATCCTATACATATTGATGCTACATTTACACCAATAAAAGAAGGTTTGATAATAAATAATCCACAAAGGCGTTTACCCAAGGAACAAAGAAAAATTTTTGAAAAAAATGATTGGCAAATTATAGATGCAGCTCAGCCTGCTCATAATTCACCACCACCATTATGTTATTCTTCAGTTTGGTT
>CETU01060437.1_pt1 | contig 10599 bp, 7 predicted proteins | sample 356531 | NCBI WGS metagenome assembly CETU01 (sample SAMEA2623488, study PRJEB7988) | marine metagenome | isolation source: saline water (ENVO:00002010), including
ATATCTGCTGAGAAAAAAGTTTCTAATGAAAACTTTATTAAGCGAGCGCCAAAAGATATTGTTGCTCATGAAAAGCAGAAGCTTGAAGATATGAAAATTGAGTATAGTTTAATAAAACAGAATCTAGATATCTTATCATGAAACATTTGTTTTTAATACTAATTTCATTTTCTTCGCTCACCGCACAATCTTTATACGCAAACATTACTATATATAAAGATGGCTTTGCTTTGGTTAAGCAACCAGTGCTCTGGGAAGATCTTGAAGCAGATCAAAGCATTATTATTTGGGATATTCTGCCATCAGGCATCATATACGATTCCCCCTTTTTAATTCTTGAAAATGCAAAGGTGCTTACTCAAAGTTTTAATCAAGACGCTTTTCGTTTTTCTAATAAACTCTATGACTATTTGGGATCAAGAGTTGATGTAAAACTTATTAATGAAAACGATATGAGTGGTATCTTGATTGAGGTTACTGATGAAACATTAACCTTACAAAGACGAAGATCAATAATTTCATTTAATAGAGACAGGGTCGCATATATCAATCTCACTGGTTCATTTGAAGAAATACAATATAAGCCAACAATTAAGTGGACCATTGAGTCAAAAGAAGAAGCGGATACTATTGCAGGAAATCTTACTTATTTAACATCTGGATTTGATTGGGAAGCGAATTACAGATTGATCATTGAACCTAATGGAATTGAGGGTCAATTTTTAGCAGATGCAAAAATATTAAATAATAGTAACATGAGTTTTGATAAAATGAATCTAAGCCTTGTTGAAGGAAGGATAATTTTAAATTCAAAAAACAATGATCTCTTGCAAGTCCCAAACAGAAGAAAAGTTGATACTGGTCCTGAACTTTCAGATCTCGGAGACTACCATATTTACTCCATAGGAGCTGATATGAGCCTAGCAAGCAAAGAAACAATTGTAACAAGGCTCTACACACCAAGACAAATCAAGTTTGATAAAACATATCTTTTTGAAAACAACGAAAGAGGTCAAAGAGAAGAACCTCTATCGATTGAATATAAAATAGCAAATACGTTCGAGAATAATTTAGGCCTCCCGCTGCCTAAAGGTAAAATCCAGCTATATCAATCCTCTAATGATGGAAGTATTGAGTACGTTGGTCAAGATATGATAAATCAAATACCTATATCAAATACTGCAACGATTTCTTCTGGTAAAGCTTTTGACGTTACGGGCAAGCGCAAGGTCTTAAACTATGATAAACAGCGTAAAAGCGAAGAAGCATCTATCAGTATTACGATAACTAATACTCTCAATAGATCTGTAAACGTTAAATTGATTGAGCACATCTATGGTGACTGGGTAGTGCGTAATGCGTCTTCAAATTATTTAAAAGTTGATGCCTCCACAATACACTTCCCACTAAGCATATCTGAAGAGTCCTCGCAAACTATAACGTACACCTATCGAAAGGAATGGAAGTAAACATATTGTGCCTGAAAAGGCTCTAAATATTTCTAGCCCAACTCACGTACTAAAAGGAATCGGACCTGCTAAATTCAGCGCTCTCAAAGAAATTGGCATCGAAACCCTTTTTGACTTGTTAAATTATTTTCCGAGAAAATATCTAGACAGAACCTCTATTTCACCTATTGGGAGTGTTATGAATCATGCCAGAGTTAATTTAGTTGGCAAGGTTGAAGCGGCTGGAATGGTCAGGGGAAGGAGGCGCAGTTTTTTTAAGGCAGTCATTTCTGATAAAAGCGGAATGATAACTTTAACGTGGTTTAATGGTGCCAATTATATTAGTAAATCATTAAAGATTGGGGATCGATTAGCAGTTAGCGGTAAGGTAGAATTTTATAATGGCCTACAAATTATCCATCCAGAGTACGATAAGCTGAATGAAGATGAGGACCCATTAAACTCTGGAATTATTTCTCCACTGTACACTATCCCAGCCTCTTTGAAGGCTAATAAAATTGACAATCTTTCTTTGAAAAAAACCATCAAAACATTGATTAGTGAAATAGGTAACATTCCTGATTATTTTAGCTCCAGCTTCAGAAAAAAATACAACCTAATTTTAATTGATGAGGCCCTTAGGCAAATACATTTTCCAAACTCAAGCAATGCTCTCAATAACGCTATTTACCGTTTGAAGTTTGGAGAACATTTCTTTTTTCAATTAATGATGTTATCAAGAAAATCATTTTTGAACAGGCTTCCATCAAGGGCACTGAATAAGACTGGAGTTCAAACAAAGCTAATATACAATGCTATTGATTTTGAACTTACAAAAGCTCAAAAACGTGTGCTCAAAGAAATCAAAGAAGATATATCAAAATCTTATGCAATGAACCGTTTAATGCAAGGAGATGTGGGTTCTGGTAAGACGATTATTGCAATATTAGCATCCGCTATTTCCGTTTCCAACAAAGTTCAAGTTGCAATTATGGCGCCAACGGAGATTCTTGCTAATCAGCACTACAGATCTTTCAAAAAGTACACAGATTCGGCTCAAATATCATGCGCACTGCTTGTAGGAGGTATGCCAGCAAAAGAGAGAAATAAGATTTTGTCTGGGTTAAAAAATCACAAAATTGACATTGTGATTGGAACGCATGCGCTTATTCAGAAAGATATCGAATTTAATTCCCTAGGATTAGTGGTAGTTGATGAACAGCATAGATTTGGTGTGAATCAAAGAAATTTGCTTATACAAAAAGGAATAAACCCTCACCTTTTATCAATGACTGCAACCCCTATTCCTAGAACTCTTGCTATTACCTATCATGGAGATATGGACCTCTCAGTTATCGACGAGATTCCAAAAAACCGAATTCCAGTAGTTACAAAAATGGTAGACGAAAAGCGATTAAATAAAGTTTATTCTTTTATCATTGATGAAGTTAAAGCTGGAAAGCAGTGTATGATTGTGCATCCATTGATTGAAGAATCAGAAAAATCTGATTTGTTAGCCGCGATTGACATGTATGATACATTATCAACAACGGTATTTAAAGAACTTAATGTAGGTTTATTACATGGCCGTCAAGACAAGTTACAAAAAGAAAAAATTATGCATGATTTTTCAAAAAATAAGATAAATATTTTGCTATCAACAACCGTAATTGAAGTTGGAATTGACGTTCCAAATGCCACAGTTATGCTTATTGAAAATGCAGAAAGATTTGGATTGATCCAATTACACCAATTAAGAGGAAGAGTTGGCCGAGGCAGCAAAAAAAGTTATTGTATTCTGGTTCAAAGAAAAATCACTGAACAATCCAAAAAAAGATTAGAGATTATGGAATCAACAAATGATGGATTTAAAATTTCAGATGAAGATTTAAAAATGAGAGGGCCCGGTGAATTTTTTGGGATTAAGCAAAGTGGTTTTTTTAACTTTAAAATTGCAGATCTTTTGCTTGATGGCGACATGGTAAAAGATGCTAGGACTGCAGCTGAAAAAATACTGAATAATAATTTAGATGCTTTACGTCACTCTCATCAGAATATTTATAATGAGCTATTGAGATTGTATAAGGATCGCCTTGGTCAATTGCTTCCCAAGGGCTAATATCACTATTCTTCTTAAAGTTACAAGATGTATTTTAGAAGCCTAAATTATTCCAAAAATAAAGAATTAAATCACTGAAAGGATAAAAATGTCTGAGAATCAATTAAATAAAGAAGATCAATTATTTATTCATTTGGTTAATACTTTTGTTCAAAGCGCATGGATTTCGCTTGGTAAAGTTAAAAATCCTGTATCTGATGAACTTGAGAGAAATTTAGACCAGGCATCATATTATATTGATCTACTTGATATGCTTCAAACAAAAATGAAAGGAAATTTGTCGGAGTGGGAAGAGCAATATATTTTACATAGCCTTAGTGAATTAAAATTGAATTTCATCGACGAAAAAAAGAAAAGCGGATCAGAAAAAGACTCTGAAAACAAAAGTGCAAAACCATCTAATTCAACGGATAAGGTAAAGCCTGAGCCAAAGCCAACAAAAAAATCAAAAAAGAAAAAGAGTTAATGGAGCTCTCAAAAAGTAGACTAAATTTATTTACTGCACTTTTTAGTCTGACAGCATCATTTTTTGTATATGTATTATCAATGGCTGATACCGTCCCCTATTGGGATTCAGGTGAATTTATCGCTACATCTTATATTTTGGGAGTTCCTCATCCGCCAGGAAGTCCTCTCTATTTAATAATAGGTAGAATTTTCTCAATGCTTCCTATTAATCCGGATATTGCATTTAGAGTAAATTTAATATCACCTGTGGTTTCTGCATTTGCTGTAATGTTTTTGTACTTATCATGTGTAAAACTTATCTCAAGCTACCGAGGTAAAGTGAAATCACAAATTGATTCTATCGTGGTTTTTGGGTCATCGTTAGTAGGTTCTTTAACATTTGCTTTCACAGATTCACATTGGTTTAACGCTGTTGAAGCAGAGGTTTATGGATTTTCTACGTTTTTTACAGCTATTGTGGTTTGGTTAATCTTGCTTTGGTCTGAAAAAGCAGATAACAAAGGAAATGAAAGATATATTCTTATAATTGCTTATATGATTGGCCTTGCAACTGGTGTGCATTTACTTAACCTGTTAGCATTACCGTTTTTAGCACTCATTATTTACTTTAGAAAATTTGACTTTTCTTACAAAGGTTTTGCTATTACTACTGCGATAACCGGTACAGTTTTCTATGTAATCAACACTGGTATAATAAATGGCATGCCAAAGTTTGTTGATAAGATTGGACTGTCTGCTGTCATGTTTGCATGGATTTTAATATTTGGACTTGCTATTGCCTCAATATTTTTCAAAAGATTCCAGTATGCGATCGGATTATCTGCAACCGCTCTAATTTTAATTGGGTATTCTAGCTACGCGATGATTTTCATCCGCTCTGATCAAAAACCTGCAATAAATGAAAATGATCCCTCTACTGTCTCTAGAGCAATAGCATATATGGAAAGAGAGCAATATGGTAGAATGTTTCAATTTCCTCGCAGATACACTGGTCTTCCTGACAAACATGTTGCGGTCGGTCGTCCTCAAAACGGTAGAGAATATACAAGTAGACAGGAACGTGCTTACAAAACCTATAGGCTTGACAAGCAGTGGAGCTATTTTTGGGATTATCAAGTTAAAAAGATGTATTGGCGATATTTTCTGTGGCAATTTGCAGGAAGAGGGCCAAGTACCGATTCTTATGTAACTGCGTATGGAGCAAGGCCCAATGAGGACGGAGTAGCTTGGTTCCAGTTTGGACTACCTTTGGCGTTCCTTTTTGGATTGTGGGGCATGTTTTATCACTTTCAGAAAGATAGAAAAAGAGCTTTTTCAGTATTAAGTTTGTTTTTAATGACTGGATTAGCAATTATTATCTTTGTTAATCAAGACAATCCTCAACCTAGAGAAAGAGACTATTCATACGTAGGTAGTTTTTTTGCTTTTTCTATTTGGATAGGCATTGCACTACAAGCTTTCATGGATCGCTTAAGGAGGTATATAAAAAACAAACCCTTTGAAAAAAATGGGTTAATTTTTGTTGTAATTTTACTAACACTCTTCATGCCTGTAAAAATGCTGCAGGCTAATTATCATGAACATGATCGTTCTGATAATCGTATTGCTTGGGACTACAGTTACAATATTTTACAGTCTTGCGAGCCTAACGCTATCATCTTCACAAACGGAGATAATGATACTTTTCCATTGTGGTACCTCCAAGAGGTCGAGGGTATTCGTAAAGATGTAACGGTGGCTAATCTAAGCCTGTTAAACACCGAATGGTACATTCGTCAACTAAGAGACTCAAGGCCGGGTGAGTTCATTAAAATGAATGACGATCAAGTTATAGAAGTATCATCAGGATTAAAAGAGTGGAAATCTCAAATGGTTCGTGTTCCCGCTCCTAAATCTGATAAAAATACATCGGGCTTTATTGAGTGGAAAGTAAATCCAACATTTGCAGGCGCAGCTTTGATGGTTAAAGATCTAATGATACTTCAAATTATTTTTGCAGCTCAATGGAACTACCCGATTTATTTTGCTGTGACTGTGCCTCAATCAAATCGCTTAAATCTTGAAGAATTTCTAGAGATGGAAGGACTTGTTTACCGTTTGCGGCCTTACAAAGGCGATCAACAAAGTGGTTTAAACGAGGAGAGAATGTGGACAAACCTCATGTCGGGATATGGTTCTGAGGTTTGGAGTAGAGATATAGAAGCACGCGAATGGAAAAGACTTGAAAATGAAATTTGGTTTAAAAATTATAACCCTGGATATCTATATCGCAATTTAGGTCGCGAAGATATCTACTTTTTTCCCTCTACAAACATTCGACTCCTTCAAAATTTAAGAAGTGCTTACATGCAACTTGCAGGCTATCATTACATGAAGTATAAGGATAACGAATTCATAAATGAAAAAGAAGCAAGTTTGCATAGGGAAAAAGGTCTCCAGGTATTGAATAGAATGCAGGATAATATTCCAGAAAGAACGATAAGATATGATTCAAAAGAACTTCATTATCAGCTTGGAAGATTATATGGAGAGCTAGGCAACAAAGATGAACTTCAAAGAGTGATGAATATACTAATCTCTAGAAAAGATTTGAACATTCGTGATAAAGTAGAGTATGGCCAAGTTTTTCTTGCACAGCTTGATTCACTTGAAAGAGGAAGAGCAATTTTCGAAGAATTGTATCAAGACTTTAAATTGATCGAAACCGGTTCCAAGTTTACTTCGCAAGCTGAAATCGAACAGTGGCGAAACTACTTTGTTCAAATAGTATCTTCCTTAATTTTCGCATATAAAAATCTTGATATGAATGACAAGGCTGAAGCAGTGGTTAACGATTGGTTAAAAAACAACCCAGATGATCCAGTGGCTAAAAAACTGCTCAATGATTTGAAAGAAAAATAAAGGATAGAACTCTTAAATAATTTTGCTTAATGCCCAACACTAAAGTATCTGTAATCATTCCTCATTGGAATGGAATCGATGTTCTGTCTGAATGCCTTGATTCTTTAGGCAAGTCAACCTATAAAAATATAGAAATCATTGTCGTGGATAATGCATCTACTGACGGTAGTCAGGATTGGATCAGATCTAACCATCCAAACATCATCCTCGTTCAAAATAACTCAAATTTAGGATACGCTGAAGGATGCAACGTTGGCGCTGAATCCTCATCTGGTGAATATCTAATTTTTTTAAATAACGATACTGTGCAAAATGAAAATTGGATTGAAAGCCTTGTTGATTTTTTAAACCTAAATAGGAATGTAGCTGCGGTGCAGCCAAAAATTTTAAACTATTATGACAGGATGAAGTTTGATTACGCAGGGGGTTGTGGAGGCTGGATTGATGTTTTAGGTTTTCCCTTTGCTCGCGGTAGATTATTTCTAAATTTGGAAGAAGACCACGGTCAATATGAAAAAATCAGGCCTATTTTTTGGGCTAGTGGCACCGCTTTGATGATAAGAAAAAAGATTTTCGATAATCTAAATGGATTTGATAAGATTTTTTTTGCTCACCAGGAAGAGATAGACCTTTGTTGGAAAATTCACTTATCCGGAAATGAAGTTTGGTCTGTTCCCACATCTGTAGTGTTTCATAAAAACGCTGTTACGCTGCCAATGTTTTCAAGAAAGAAGCAGTACTTAAATCATCGCAATTCGCTCTTAATGATGCTCACCAATTACAGCTTGCCAATGACATTATATTTATTTCCCATCAGACTATCTTTAGAATTTGTCGCTTTGTTTTATGCGCTCTTTTGCCTTGATATCAGTCATTTTATTGGAATTATTCAATCATTGCTTTGGATAATTACCCACCCCCACATAATAGTTTCGCGGAGAATTAGAATAAGAAAAATTAGAAAGATAAAAGATGCTAAAATTATCAAAAATATGTATTGGGGAAGCATTGTTTTTGATCATTATATACGCCGTTTAAAAAAATCTATAGACTTAATTAAAGAATAATTATTTTATTGCCTTAAGATAGATTTCTTTGTGAGCCTGGTCCATATCGGCAAGAAGCCTCAACATATTCTTTTGCCCCATCAAACTAAGCGCTTTGACTAGATCAGATCGGTGGGCATCTAAAAAGTAAAGTGTTCTTCCTGTGGGAAATTGCCGAAAAACCACTTGAAAACCTTCCATCATTAAATTGAATTCTTCAAGCGCTTCATCTGGTTTTCCTTGAAGGAAGTGGTCCATTCCAACGTAGAATGCAAATCGCGCCTCACGCAAACCCTTATTTTGAGTTACTTCCTTGAGCAGTTGCATTCGAGTACTCCAACCTTTAGGATAATCAGATGCAATGCCTCTTAGCGCAATTTCCCTTGACTGATCGTAGGCTAAATTCCCTCCATAAAAATTGTAGGTATCCATGTGGCCTGCTAAAACCATGTAAGCATAATAAGCAAAGAAACTACCAAGAGGTTCAAACATGACTGGATCAAAATAGATAGAACTACCTGAATTGTAATAAAATTGTAATGATTTGTCAAAGTATCTTAAATCCATACCATCAGAGATGAGAACTTGGGCATGAAAGGTTTCCATTCCCCCTTTTTGAGCTGTTCCTTGAAAAGCAATCGAAATATGAAGTGGTATTTCTAAATCTTGGAATTCTTCATTCCATGTATGCTTTGAGAAAAAACGAGATACCTCGCTCTTAATTGAGGAAACTTTCTGCTTCTCACTGTTGCGTAAGAGCCTGTCATCAATTTTAACATCAATTTTGGCAAATTGACCAAAAATTGTTGCTGTAAATAGAATAATTGAAATTAACATTCTCACAAAAGAAAATAAGAGATAAAACCTATACCATGCTAATCCTGAAGTTAAATTGTATTAATTTGTTCTATGGAAAATATTGCACATTTAGTGGATAAACAGCCAAAGTTAAGAGATATGTTGGTCAGAATTGGTGAAATTGCATCTCATCACAAAAAAGAGGTATATCCCGTTGGAGGAATCGTTAGAGATCTTCTTGAGGAAAGAGAAATAAAAGAAGTGGATTTAATGGTTATTGGAGATGGAATAGATTTTGCAAAAATCTTAGCTGAAAAATTTGGTGTGTCTAAAATTGTCCCCTTTCATCGCTTTTCAACTGCTCACATTCCATTACGCCCCATACCAATCGAGGTTGCTGCTGCCAGACAAGAAACATATTCCGATGATTCAAGAAAGCCTAAAAAGGTAACATTTACAAATTTAGAGGGAGATTTGTTAAGAAGAGACTTTACTGTGAATGCCATGGCTATGAGTGTCGCTTCAGCAGACTTTGGCAAAGTTTTTGATCCTCACAATGGGTTGAATGATCTCAAAAACAAAAAATTAATTACTCCGCTTGATCCAAACCAGACCTTTTCCGAAGATCCATTAAGAATGATTCGAGCAGCATATTTTGCTTCAAAGCTGAATCTAACTATTGACGAAAAATGTTTTAATTCCATGGTTAAGCAGGCTTCAAGAATCTCAATTGTTTCTCAAGAACGAATTACAAATGAATTTTGTAAAATTTTATCCACAAGCAAGCCCTCTGTCGGTTTGAATATTCTTCAACAATCAGGCATAATGAAAATAATATTTCCTGAAATCGATGTTATGTATGGAATGGATCAATCTAGCGAATGGAATCACAAAGACATCTATTATCATACTATGCAAGTAGTAGATAATGCTGCGATGCTATCTGGAAAAATGAAGCTAAGATTTGCAGCTTTGGTCCACGACATTGCAAAACCAAATACTAGAAAGATTGATCCCAAAAAAGGGTATACATTTCATGGTCATGATGCGATTGGAGAAAGAATGCTCAACAGAGTAGCTAAAAGAATGCGACTTTCGAACGAGTTAAAAAATTATTTAAAAAAACTCACACTTCTTCACCTACGACCTATTGCACTCGCCAAGAAGAATATAAGCGACTCGGCAATTAGAAGATTAATGGTAGCAGCTGGCGACGATGTTAAGGACCTGTTGACTCTATGCCGAGCAGATATCACGACAAAAAATCCTAACAAAATAAAAAAATATTTATCCAATTTTGAAAGAGTTGAAATTAAAATGTCTGATGTCATTGAAAGAGACAACCTTAAGGCGTTTCAGTCTCCAGTTAGAGGAAAAGAGATCATGAAATTATTCAATCTTGCTCCAGGAAAAATTATTGGAAGTATAAAGTCAGAAATTGAAGAAGCAATTCTCGATGGAAAAATTGAAAACACACATGAAGCTGCAAAACAATATTTAATGACATTGCAGGAAAAGTACAGTAATACTCTAAACTGAGATGAAAAAAATCTTTCTAGTTGCTTTTTTCAATGCATCTACATTTTATGCGCAAAATATATCTGGTTATATTGCTGATAAACTTACTGATGCAAGGCTTTCTGGTGTAAACATTTCAATCCAAGGCACTGATTTGGGAACTTCCTCAAATATTGAGGGAGTCTACAGTTTAGATTTCAAAAATATAACTAATGACCAGTTTGTTGAATTCAAACATATTGGTTATGATAAAATTGTTTTGAGTATTGACAGTCTGAGGTCAAACCAAAATGTTTTTATG
>CETU01018995.1_pt1 | contig 10576 bp, 8 predicted proteins | sample 356531 | NCBI WGS metagenome assembly CETU01 (sample SAMEA2623488, study PRJEB7988) | marine metagenome | isolation source: saline water (ENVO:00002010), including
TTAACTAGCATACTATAGGAACAAGAATTGCCTGCAAAAAATATTGACGAACTCATAGCTCTTTGTAAGAGAAGAGGTTTTATATTTCAGTCTAATGAAATATACGGTGGCACACAGGGACTTTATGATTATGGGCCATTAGGTGTTGAGCTCAAGAACAACTTAAAGAGTTCCTGGTGGAAATCTGTTGTTTATGAAAGAGATGATGTTGAGGGTCTTGATGCAGCCATACTCACAAAAAGCACTGTTTTAAAACAATCGGGGCATGAAGATACTTTTTCAGACCCAATGGTTGATTGTAAATCCTGTGGGGAACGTTTTAGAGCAGATCAAGTTCCGGATTATTGTAAAAAAGAAGATTTAACTGAACCACGTCAATTTAATTTAATGTTTAAAACAAATATAGGGCCAGTTGATGACGGTAAGACCTTTGCTTATTTAAGGCCAGAGACAGCTCAAAATATTTTTACCAATTTCAAAAATGTTGTTGATTCTACATCACGAACAGTTCCATTTGGTATTGCTCAGATGGGTAAGGCATTCAGAAATGAGATAACTCTTAAAAGTTTTATCTTCAGGGTTAGAGAGTTTGAACAAATGGAGCTTGAATTCTTTGTTCATCCTGAGGATGATGAGAAATGGCATAAAAGCTGGGTAGAATCCAGAGTTCAGTGGTGGAAAGATCAGGGCATTTCTGAAAATAATCTTGAACTTTACGATGTTCCTAAAGATGAATTAGCTCATTATTCAAAAGCAACGATTGATATTATGTATAAGTTTCCTCATGGTCTTGAGGAATTAGAAGGTATTGCTAATAGAACTGATTTTGATCTAGGTTCACATTCAAAAAAACAAAAAGAACTGAATATTCATGCAAATGTTTTAGAGAATAATGAATCAAATTCAAAATTAGCCCTTCAGGATAAAAATAATAATTGGTTTGTGCCATTTGTTATTGAGCCTTCTGCTGGTGTTGATAGAGGAATATTAGCGATTTTAAATGATGCATATTTTGTTGAAAATGTTGATGGTAAAGAGCGTGTTGTGCTCAAACTAAAACCGCACTTAGCCCCAATTAAAGCTGCTGTTATGCCCTTAAAGAAAAATGATGAAAAAATTGTTGCTCTAGCAAAAAAAGTAAAAGATGATCTACAAAAATTAGGTTTGGGAAGAGTCCTTTTTGAAAACAGTGGCAATATTGGTAAAAATTACCGCAGACATGATGAAGTTGGCACGCCTGCTTGTATTACTGTTGATTTTGAATCGCTTGACAACCAAACTGTTACTGTTCGCGATCGTGATAGCATGGAACAAGAGAGAGTTTCTTTAGATGCTCTTTCGAATATTCTTCAACAAAAGATAAAAAGCTAATTCTTGCTTTTTTTAATTTTATTAACTTTTTAGAAATCTATATTTTCTGCCCTAAGAGCATTATCATCAATGAATTCTCGTCTTGGTTGGACTTGGTCGCCCATTAAAGTTTCAAAAATATCATCAACCAGCTCTCTTGCATCGTCTAGAGTGATTTGAACGAGCCTTCTGTGCTTAGGGTCAAAGGTTGTTTCCCACAATTGTTCTGGGTTCATCTCGCCTAACCCTTTATATCTCTGTATTTCAGGTGCACGTGATCCTTCAGTAGATTCTTTTCTAAGTTCTTTAAGAATTGCATCTTTTTCCTCTTCATCTTTTGCATAGTGCGTCTTTCCACCTTTTTTTATTTTATAAAGAGGTGGTAGAGCAAGGTAGATATGGCCTTTTTCTAACAAATCGTACATTTGATTATAGAAAAATGTTAAAAGTAGTGTTCTGATATGAGATCCATCTACGTCTGCGTCAGTCATTATTATGATTCTGTGATATCTAAGTTTTTCAAGAGAAAACTCATCTACTCCAATTCCGGTGCCTAATGCTGTTATTAGTGTTCCTATTTCATTGGATGATAAAACCTTGTCTAAGCGCGCTTTTTGTACATTAATAATTTTTCCTTTCAATGGGAGAATTGCTTGAAAACTTCTGTCTCTACCTTGTTTAGCTGACCCTCCTGCTGAATCGCCCTCGACGAGAAACAGTTCAGATAAGGCTGGATCTTTTTCTTGGCAATCTGCAAGCTTGCCTGGAAGCCCCCCTATATCCAAAAGTCCTTTTCTTCTTGTCATTTCTTTGGCTTTTCTTGCAGCTTCCCTTGCATAAGCTGCTTCAAGCACTTTTCCAAGAATTTCTTTTGCTTGTGGTTTGTTTGCTAAAAGAAAATCCATAAAATAATCATTTATAAGAGTTTCAACAGCTGGTCTGGCTTCAGACGAAACAAGTTTGTCTTTTGTTTGGGATGAAAATTTAGGGTCAGGCATCTTTAGAGAAATTACTGCTATCATTCCCTCCCTTACGTCTTCACCTGTTATTTCAACTTCTTTCTTGCGCATTAAATCCTCTTTTTTAATGAAGTTCTTAATAGCTCTAGTAAGACCCCCTCTAAAGCCTGCAAGATGTGTACCACCATCTACTTGTGGGATGTTGTTTGTGAAACATTGTACGTTTTCTCTATATGTTGAAGTCCATTGAGCAGCTATCTCTACGCCGATACCTTTCATATTTGCTTGAGCATAAAAAGGGGCTCCAATAGGTTCTTTTTTTCCTGTTAAGTGATTAACAAACTCTAACAATCCACCATCTGATTTAAATTCAAGTTTTTTTCCTGTGGCTTCATCAAGCACATTTATTGCTATACCTTTGTTCAAATATGAAAGCTCTCTAATACGCTTTTTTAGCACTTCTACATCGAACTTTGTCTGAGTAAAAATATTCTTTGAGGGGGTAAATGTAACTTTTGTTCCTGTCTTGTCGCTTTTTCCTACTTTCTCAAGCTTTGTTTTAGGCTCTCCATCAGCATACTCTTGTTTATATACTGAGCCGTCTCTTTCAATTTCTAAAATAAGCTTGCTGCTGAGAGCATTCACCACGGAAACACCAACTCCATGAAGTCCTCCTGAGACCTTATAGCTATTCTCATCAAACTTTCCTCCTGAATGAAGTGTTGTCATAATAACTTCTGCCGCTGAAACCCCTTCCTCGTGCATATCAACTGGAATTCCACGCCCATCATCTGCAACAGACACAGACCCATCCTTAGCAATAACAACATCTATCTGCTTACAAAAGCCAGCCATACCCTCATCAATAGAATTATCAAGAACCTCAAACACCATATGATGTAAGCCTGTACCATCATCAGTGTCACCTATATACATGCCAGGCCTTTTCTTTACTGCTTCAAGGCCCTTCAATACTTTGATACTGCCGGAATCGTACTTTTCATTTGACATTAGACTTGTCTCCTATTTGTTCTACGTAGAACATGGTTAGATCTTTTTCATCTAAAAAACGCTTGTTTTCAATAGATGTCATAATAGTTTGAATGTTATTGTTCAATAGATATTTTAACATTAAATTAGCATTGTCATTATCTAATTCTGAAGAAATATCGTCCATTAAGACTATAGGTTTCTTTTTTGTATGAATTTTTATCAATTCTCTCTGTAGCAGGTGCAATATAATGGATACTATTTTTTGTTGTCCTCTAGATAAAATTTCATGTGCGGGTTTGTTTTTTATCAGCAAATCAAATGTTCTTCGGTGTGGGCCGGCAGTAGTTCTCCTTAAAATCATGTCCTTCTCCATGTTTTGTTGCAAAATACTAGAGAAAGACTGGTTTTTATCATATCCATGCGAGTAGAGAATACTTAAATCTCCAAGCCATGGGTTTTTTTCGCTGAAATGCTCAGATAAATTACTATTTTTTAACATCTCATTGATTGACTGGACCAGGTTAAGATTATTTTCTGTAATTAAAGGCTCTAACTGAATAAGTTTACTGTCCCAATAAGATAGTTGTGCTAAGTCCCTATTCTTGAGGCATGCAGACCTTTGGTAAAGTAATTTTTTAAGTTCATTTAATGTTTTTTTTGAGTTTTGTTCTACGTAGAACAACGTTTTATTTAAAAATGATCTTTTTTCTTCAGGACTAGACGTTGTGAAGAAAAATTCTTTGTTTTCTATAAGACAAGATGGATAATTTGTAACTAATTGTGAATAACTAAGTATTTTCTTGTCTTTGGTTTGTATAATTTTGCTTTTTTCGTTCAAGTTTTTTGTAATTTTTATTCCAATACCATTACTGAAGGTAATAAAGGTTTGTGTTTGTTTAAGGCTCTTTCTTATTACTGCATTTACATCAGTTGCTCTGAAACTTTTGCCTGATATAGAAAAGTATAATGCTTCTATAATAGAACTCTTGCCTGATCCATTTTCTCCATAAATCAAGGTAACTCCGCTTTTTATAGGAAGTTCAATGAATTCGTAGCACCGAAAATTTTCTAGTTTAAGCTCTGTAATTAACACTAAAGAAGTAGTGGCATTAATACTAATGTTTGGTTTGGGTCGCTGCTTTTTACAAGCGCACTTTTATCGTTTCCATAGCTAATTAATGTAATTTTATCGTCTTCAACTATGTTAAGGACTTCTTTAAGATAATTTACATTAAAAGCTATTTCGAAGGGGTTTGTGTCTCCTTCAAAGTCTAATTTTTCCTCTGCGGACTCTTGATCCGGGTTGTGGGCTGAAACTTCTAAAACTCCTTCATCTGTTTTAAGCTTAACTCCCTTAAACTTTTCACTTGTTAGAACAGAAACCCTTGATAATGTGTTGATGAGCTCTTTTCTTTCTACTATTATTGATGTCCCCTCTCCCTGAGGCACTACTTGATTGTAATTTGGGTAATTGCCATCTACTAATTTAGACTTAAATGTAAAATTTTTAGACATAAAAACAATGTTATTAGAATTAATATAAAACTCAATTTCTACGTCATCCTTGGGTAGTATTTTCATGAGTTCAATTGATGTTTTTCGTGGAATTATGCCTGAAAAATCGCCATCCGCATTTAATTTAGATTTATATATGGCCAATCTGTGTGCGTCTGTAGCCACCATATTTAGTGTCTCTGAAGACTTTTCGAATAAGCACCCATTAAGGTAATGTCTCCAATCTTGGTTGGCCATAGCAAATGAAGTTTTTTGGAATAGATCTAGTAGTTGGGCGGAACTAATTGTGAAAGTAGTATCACTTTTTATGACGTCAAAATCTGGAAAATCTGAACCAGGAATAGTAGATAAATTATATCTTCCTGAGGACGATTTAACTGTTAGTTTAGAATTTTCTTCGTTCAGCTGGAAAGAAACTTTTCCGTCTGGAAGCTCCCTAATGATATCAGCGGCTTTTTTTGCAGGTATGGTTGTTTCGCCAACAACTTCAATTGAAACGTCTTTCAAAACTGTCTCTAGTTCAACTTCTAAATCTGTACTTAAGAGCCTAACTTTGTCTTCATCACACCTTATTAATATATTGCTCAATATTGGTAATGTTTGCTTTTTATCAGCAACAGCAGCGAGTGATTGAAACTCGTTAATAATGTGTTCTTTATCAATTGAAAACTTCATTTTAGGCCGATAAACTTCTTCTTAATTTCTTGTAGTCCTCATCAACTTCTAAGCTCTCTTTCATTAGCTCCTTGGTTTTTTCACACGCGTGAATTACTGTTGTGTGATCTCTACCCCCAAAAGCCTCTCCTATCTCAGGGAGGCTGTGATTGGTTAATTCTTTGGATAGCGCCATAGCCATTTGTCTGGGTCTTGTTATAGATCTATTTCTTCTTTTAGAAAGTAAATCACTTAACTTTATGTGGTAATAGTCAGCTACTACTCTTTGGATATTGCCAATTGTAACCATTTTTGCCTGTATAGCTAAAACATCCCTGAGAGAGTCTTTAACAAGGTTTATGTCTATTTCTGTTTTAGCAAACCTAGCATTAGCTGCCACTCTTTTTAATGCTCCCTCAAGTTCTCTGACATTTGATTTAACTTGTTGAGCAATGAAAAAAGCACAATCTTCCGGAAGAGTAAGATTAAGTTCTTCTGCTTTTTGAAGAAGAATGGCTGTTCTTGTTTCTAAAGCGGGTGGGTCTATAACTACTGACAGCCCCCACCCGAAACGTGATTTAAGCCTATCTTCGAGGCCTTCAATTTCTTTTGGATACCTATCACAAGAAAAAATCATCATATTGCCACTCTCAATTAAACTGTTGAAGGTATGAAAAAGTTCGTCTTGTGATTGCTCTTTTCCTGCAAAGAATTGAATATCGTCTATAAGAAGTGCATTTAAGCTTCTATAAAATTTTTTGAATTCATTTATTGCTCCCAGCTGAAGTGCTTTTACCATATCACTCACAAACCTTTCTGAGTGTACATAACAAATCTTTGCATTAGGCCTTTCCTCTAATAGTTTGTTTCCTATTGCGTGCATAAGGTGGGTTTTTCCTAACCCCACACCACCATATACAAAAAGTGGATTATATTCAGTCTGGGAAGCATGCTCAGCGACTTGCTGTGCAGCTGCGAGAGCAATTTGATTTGAATTTCCTGGAACAAAAGACTCAAATGTGTAGTTGTTGTTTAATCCTGTTGTTTGTGGCTGAGTTTGTGTTGATTTTTTTATGGATACATTAAGAATAAATTTGTTTCTTCCTATGTTTGTTTCAAGAAAATTTATAATCTGCGGGAGGTATTTTTCTTTAAAAAAATCACCAACGAAGGAATTTGGTGCGTAAATATTAAAATTGTTTTCTTTTAGGTCAAACTGTAATGGCTTTATCCAGGAGTTATATTCAGTGGTGTTGAGCTCTCTTTGAAGCTCTTTGACTCCTTTGTTGAATATATTTATTGTAGAAACCTTGTTAGACATGTCGATAAGTTTATAATACTTAAGCTTTTTAAAACATGTAACAATTACATTGATTTTTTGTTAAAAAACTGTGGATAAAAATGAAAAGAACGCTAAAAGTAACCAATATTAAAAGAAAAAGAACGCACGGCTTCAGAGAAAGAATGTCTTCAAAAGCAGGAAGAACAATTTTGTCTAAAAGAAGACAGAAGGGAAGGAAGTCGCTTGCCGTTTAATTTAAATGTCTGTTGATTTTGGATTGCGCAAAGAAAATCGAATCAAAAGAATCTCAAAAAAAATGTATAAATGGGAAAAAACTGTGGTGTGTGATGGTGTTTTTGTTTTTGCCAAAGAGTCGTTTAAAAATGTACCTGCAATATTAGTATCAATTCCAAAAGCTATCGAAAAAAGTTCTGTTAGAAGAAACAAAACAAGGAGAAAGGTAAAAGAGATATTTAGAAAAAACGTTTCTAGAGAAATGGGTATGGATTTTCTGGTAAAATTTAATGACTGTCCCAAGAATTTTGAGGAAAAGTTAGAGAGGTTTTTTAAAAATGTTTAATCCAAGGCTGATGTTTGGTGTTGTGTCGTTGTTTTTCTTGTTGTGGTTAATAGTTGACTACACCTCCATGGATAAAAAACTTAAATTTGATCGTTCTGTTGAGGTTCAGGACCTTGATTACGATGAGTCTCTATTGAGAAAAATTACCAATGGCGCGCTTGAAGTTTATATTAGTCTTGAAGACGGTTCTGTAAGGCAAGCATTTTTATTTGAAAAGAAAGAGAGAAACGGCCTAAAAAAAACAAGGTTAATGTCTAATGATGATTTGTTGCGTTTTTATTTTCGAACTGACATAAAAGGCTACGATGCGCCCCCTTTTGCGGTAACAGAATCTTCAGATGATTATTTAAAAATCTCTTCCATTGACGCTAATGGAAACGTCTTTCATAAAATTTTTTATTTTGAGGATAACAACACGCTGCTAATTCAAGATGAAGTTGAATTTGGCTCGGGCGTTGTTGGGTCAGTTAAAGTTGATAAATATTTTTTTAGAAATAGAAACAAGTCCGTTGATTATGGAACGTCGTTTTCAAGAGATCATTTAGCTTACAGCATGACAGATGATGTTTTTAATGATGAACAGCTTTCGTCTGTAAAAGAAGAAGAGGGTTATCAAGGTAACTGGATAGGGTATTCACAAAAACATTTTGTCGTGGCAATTTTTGATAAAGACTCATTGCAGCAAATGAACCTTTTTCCTCCTACTGAAGGAAAAGACCTTTATAGGTTTGGTTTTGAGGAAAGTGCAACCATTCAAAACTCGTTATTAAGAACAGAAACGAGGCTTTTTCTGGGCCCAAAAAAGAAAAATATTCTGGAAACTGTGGCCCCCCATTTTGAATATAACTTAGATTTAGGTTTTGTTTATGGGATAGGTGAATTTTTCATAGTAGTGCTTAACTTTTTTTATTCGTGGGTAGGAAGCTGGGGTTTTGCGATTGTTTTGCTAACCCTTCTTTTTAAGGTTGTGCTTTCGCCGCTGCAAATAATTCAGCTTAGGTCGATGGTCAAAATGAGACAACTTCAACCTAAAATTCAAGAAATACAAGAGCGCTACAAAAGCGACAGAAATAAACTGGGGATGGAAATGATGCAACTCTACAAAAAAGAAAAGTTTAATCCTTTCGCTGGTTGTTTTCCCCTTTTGCCACAAATTCCTATTTTTTTAGCAATGTTTTGGGTAACAAGGGAGGCGTTCGAATTCAGGGGTGAGTCATTTTTGTGGATTCCTGATCTTGCTGAATCTGATCCTTATTTAATTACGCCTGTGTTGATGGGTTTGATGATGTTTTTGTCACAAAAACTTATGCCTAAACCTCCTCAAAGCAAAGGGATGCAAGCTCAAATTGCTCAACAGATGATGGTTGTTTTTCCTCCTCTGCTTACTTTGATTTTTATCTTTATGCCGGCGGGTGTTGTTATTTATTCTGTTATCAACATGCTTCTATCAATTATTCCTCAAGCAATAATTTTAAATAGGGCTGTTGCTGCTGAAAATGGTTGATCCTATTTATGCTCTGGCCACCCCTGTTGGCAGATCTGCTATTGCGGTTGTTAGGCTGTCCGGATCACCACTACCTAAAAAGCTGCTTAATCTTCTTTCTTTAAACAAAAAAACACGAGGAATGTTTCTTAGATCGCTAAACTTTGGTTCCTTTTCAGACAAGTGTTTGGTTTTGAATTTTCCTGCTCCTAACTCTTACACAGGAGAGCATTTAGTAGAGATTCATACCCATGGAAACCCCGCTATCGTTGCTGAGCTTTTTTCGTTTTTAGAGGGGTATAGCTTGAGAGAAGCCACACATGGTGAGTTTAGTAGACGGGCTTTTGTTAACAATAAAATGGATCTCTCTTCCGCAGAGTCTGTGATGTCTGGTATTTGTGCAGAAACTTCAGAAGAGCTTTCCGCACTAGAAGATTTTAGGGTTGGGGCACTAGGTTCTAAAATAAAAAAACTGTCATCTAAGCTTGAAAGTTTGTTGGTTAGTGTTGAGTCACAGTTAGATTTTTCTGATGAGGAGGGTGTGACTTCGGTTAGCAAGCGTGACGTATCTAACGAAGTATCCAACATAAGTAATAATATTTGTTCTTTGTTGGATAATTTTAGCCCTTACATGAAAGACAGCCAAAGAAAAAAAGTTGTCCTGACAGGAAGTCCAAACGTCGGCAAATCTTCTCTTTTTAACTCTTTGGTTGGTGAAAAAGTTGCGATAGTTTCTGACCAACCTGGAACCACAAGAGATATAGTGCGAACCTCGTTGTTTTTGTCTGGGGTTGAGGTTTCTTTAGAGGACACAGCGGGTGTAAGGGATGTAAAGGATTCTCAAATTGAAAAGGAGGGTATAGAGCTTGGTCAAGAGACAGCAAAAAGTGCAGATTTAGTTATCGAGGTTTATGACAATCCCGGCTTACTGCCTAAAACGTCTAGTGGGCCTTTGGTTGTTTTAAACAAATCTGACTTACATAGCAATGTTTTAACAGATAATTCATTTGTCTTGGTTTCGGCAAAAACTGGTGAAGGGGTTTCTGAACTTCAATCACAAATACTGAAAAAAGTTAGCAACCCTGTAAAACAAAATCTTGTATCTGAAAGAATTTACATAAAACTTGAGACGGCTAATGGGTTATTAAAGAACCTTTCAAATGAAGATGATTTCTTTGAAACAACAGCTCAACGTTTAAGAGATTCTCTTATAGAACTTCAAAACATATATGGAGTTTTTGACAATGAAACGATACTTGATCAAATATTTAACAACTTTTGTATAGGAAAGTAGTTTTCGTGTTTGTAAGTTGTGGGTATTTATTTATCAACAATATACCGACAAAAAACTCTTAGGATAAAAACTATTTTTAGACAAGCCTACAACATGATAACCATTTTATAAAACACTGATAAAATCTATATAATTTATGGTTATCAACAAAAAGAGAAACGCTTAATAATAACAATAACAAAAATATGAAATATATATTTGATTTAATAGTAATAGGAGGGGGACATGCTGGTGTGGAGGCAGCTTTAGTTGGAAAAAGGTCAGGGCTTGATGTTGGTCTTATAACTTTAGACAAAACCAAAACAGGACGAATGTCATGTAATCCAGCTATTGGAGGTATTGGTAAATCTCACCTAGCAAAAGAAATAGATGCTTTAGGTGGTTATATGTGTGAAGCTACCGATTTATCCGGCATACAATTTAGAACCCTCAACAAAAAGAAAGGGCCCGCCGTTCAAGCCACAAG
>CETU01023072.1_pt1 | contig 10536 bp, 15 predicted proteins | sample 356531 | NCBI WGS metagenome assembly CETU01 (sample SAMEA2623488, study PRJEB7988) | marine metagenome | isolation source: saline water (ENVO:00002010), including
TTAGCTCAACAAGCAGATCCAGACCCGTTGTTTGATGGCTTGCCAGATCCAGATCCGGGGAATGATTGGACACTTGAAGTGGTTATTGAAATACAAATTCCAATTTTAACAGAGATTGCCGTGTGATTTTCCACAATGAAACAATAATCTACATCTATTTATTCGGAGTGATTGATACCATGGTTGATACTGTCGAGATTAGCAGAGTTAACATACGGGACAACCTCTCAGTAGATGTTTCAGTTTGGATGAATCATCCTGATGATTGGGATTTCAGACCTGCACTTACTTGCTCGGGCAATGAGTTTCAAATTTCGGATAAAATTAGCGGCAATCAACTTGCATCTGTAGAATTATCAGATGAAGAGTTGGAAGTCTTACAACGCGATAGAGTTGCAGAATTACGAGTTAAGTTTAATGTCCATGGAATGCATGGAAAACTTGCCATTATCAATCCGATAATCGCTGATGGCAAGGCTAAAAAACTCGCTACTGCTAATTGGAAAACCACTCAATCAGTAGATTTTTCATAATTGCCTATTGATGGGATAACCACCATTTCTTTGATATGGGTTAACTTTGTTTTAATCGTTCATGAAGCGCAAAAGCGAGGGGTTAGGAGCCCAAAAGAAAGCACGTTTTGAACGATTGAAGCAAGAGATAACCCGTTTTGTCTTGGCTAATCATGGGTGTTCAGCACAATCGATAGTTGCAAACCTATCCCATGACAGAGCAATGCGTAATCACGGTTTAACACCTCGTAAAGTTGGATTCTTTATCTCTCGCAATCTTGCTGAGAAACTGAGTTGGTGGCAAGATCATAGGGCAGGTAGAAGAGTCTATGGCGATAGAAGGAAAACCGATTAAAACTACTGTAAGGCAACAAATTAGCCGTTTCACTCATGTATGATTGATTCGAGGAGCCTCTAATGAGTGGCCAAGTTGCTGCGTATTTCGATTTAGACGGGACGCTACTAGACTCGTCAAGTGAAAAAACGCTAACTGTAGATTTGGCTAAACGACGCCCTTGGCGGATTCCAGTGGGTACAGTAATGTGGACTCTTGGGCTGTTTGGTAATTTATTACGCGGTCGTTCATTATATGATGCGGCAAGAAATCGCGGACATTTCGCTTTAGCATCATGGGGGGTGCTAGAAGACTACTCATCTAGATTAGCCAAAGAGAAACTTGCATCAAAAATTCCTCTTGAAGCTAAGCAATGTCTTGATTGGCATCGAAGTCAAGGGCATCGCTTGGTACTGGTTACAGCAACTATCGCACCGATGGCAGAAGCGATGGCAGAGGTACTTGGAATGGATGCAGTTTATGGTTGCGGCCCAGAGAGTCGCCAAGGTATGCTATCAGGTTCAGAGCGAGGCTGGAGCGTTCCAAGACGGAAAGGCAAGGTTCCTGTTGTTGAACAGGATGCTAAGGAAAACAATCATGATTTAACCGAGTGTTATGGTTATGGCAATACTATGGCAGATACATGGTTTATGCGAATTACCGGCAACCCAGTTGCTGTAAATCCCGGTAATACCATGAAAAAGATGGCAATAGAAAATGATTGGGAAATTAAGCACTGGAAGATTTAATGGCGGCCCCGCCGCGATTCGAACACGGGTTACTGGTTCCGCAAACCAGTGTGATATCCAAGCTACACCATGGGGCCGTATTCAATGCGACCTAAATGCTCAATATAAGCGCAACGGGTTGAATAATTACCTAATACAAGGATTCATCATTACGCTGCATGTGGATTATCCATGGCCGTTACTCTTGAGAGGCGTGTTGATTATCCAATGATCGATAATGCAAACATTGCCTATTATCCAAGAATATATGATTTGGCACACCGGTTTTTTGAAGAGGCATGGGAATTAATGTGTGGTATTTCTTATCCGGAAATTATCAACGAACACCGACTAGGATTCCCTGTAGTCAATATTGAAACAAATTTTCTCAATCCCCTACGTTATGGTGATACAGTATCCGCCCAAATTTCAATTTCTAAAGTCGGTACCAAATCATGTACGTGGCAATATGATTTTTACAATCAAGATGAAGAACATTTGTGGACTTCTAAACAAGTTACTGTGTGTGTTAATATGGATTCCTTAGAATCTACTGAAATTCCAGATTGGCTTTCCCAAGGTTTGTCGAATCATTTGGCATAAGGTGTTTTTATGACAGAAAAAAAGTTTGACTTCTCAATTATCATGGAAGATGATAATGATGCAGTGCCAGATGATATTTGGGGTGGAGTTCCGGTTAGGGAAGACCGAAAAGGGCCCAAAACAATAGCAATTTTAATTTTCATTGGTGGCTTAATGATTCTATTTCAAGCCTATTCTGATTTTCAGTCTCATAGTCTTGAAGATATTCCAGCAAGCGAAGTTGATCGGCTATTAGAAGCGCCAAATAGCCAGACTGATACACCAATAACCAATGAAGAGTATCAACAATTTCATGATGATGCAAGAGAATCTGGTGGCTATTTGATTAGGTCAATTGGACTGTTTATATCAGGAACGCTAATAACAATCGGTTCAATTAATCTATTTAGATTACTCAAATCCGGACCAAAAATAGCCACTACAGGGGCTGGAATTGGTTTTATTGCCGGATTATATGGTAGTCATCTCATTCGTATTGCGTCCGATGAAAATCTTAGTGGAGCTTTATTGCTGACCTATGAAATCTTCACCTATCTTTGTGGAACGTGCATGTTTTTGTGCGGAGCATTTTCTGCATTACCACTAATCAATGCGCGAGCTAGAGCCGCATTGAGAGACGGCTCGAGTAAGAAAGTAGAATTGCAAAGTAATGAAAGTGAAGAATGAATCATTCATCACTTGGTTTTGGCCATTTTTTCTTCAAGGCCTTTTCTAAACTCTCGTCCAAGGTTGCATTCCACCAATCACTTCCTCGCCAAATCGCATATTTGCCACGAATGCCTCTTAGGTCAGCACCAGCGAATTTACAGTTGTTGAAATTAGATAAATTCAGTCTTGCTTTTCGCAGATCTGCTCCTCTAAAATCAGCATTATCAAAAGCAGATTTCATCAAATCAGCCTCAACCATTGAGGCTCTATGGAAATTACAGTTAGAAAAATCACCTTCAGTTAAATCAGCACGGTCAAGAATTGCTCTTTTGAAATTAGAACCGGAGTGTCGGCCTTTACGTAATAAAACACCAGCTTTGTTTTGGTATGACCAATCAATAATTTCAGAATTTTCCCCCACATTGTCTCGAGGGTCGTCTGAACTGCCTGACATCACCATAAATTGGCCTCAATTTTCTGCTTTCTTTTCTAAATGCTTCCGACCTTCATCGGTTAATTCAGCAAATCGATTTTTGTCATCATGCTTTTTTGCAATAGACAAGAAATTTTTTTCAAGTAGCCGATTAATGTACAATGATAAGTTACCTGGCGGGTCGATATTTGCTTGTTCAAACAGTGCATTAATTACTCTAGGGGGACAATCATCTAAGCCCTCAATATCTCTTAGGAAGTGCAATGCCCCTAACACCTGATCTGGTTTTCCTTCAAGACTACAGTTTTCAACAAGCGTACGGAATTTTATTCCTCTTTCAGAAAAGGACTTTTCTTGTGCGGCAGAATTAGAATTGTCAATAGCTATGTCTTTGGCTTCATCAATTCTTTCAGTAATAATATTCCAAAAACCTTCTTCTTTGAATTGGGCAAATTTTTCATCAACTTCTAATTGCGAACCTTCGCTCTCAAATTCAAATTCTCCAACACGAATCGAAATTTTGTTTAACTCCGACATGTTTCTCACACTTAGCCAATAGCGCCATATTGATAACTTTTTACAATGATACAACCAACAAAGATTTTCAAGCCGTTTTGATAGTAGTCTTTTCAAAGGAATTCCTTGACGCAGGTATTGATTGGCATGACTGACCATGAGTTCAAAGGTTTCGCTCTAGTTCTCAAAAGTGGTGCCGACCCAACTACAGGTGGCATCGCAATAGCAGGTTTTACCACAGCAGGCATGGTAGGGGTAATCGCAGCATCACACATCATTAGAACACTTAATCTCAATCAGTTAGGTACGGTTTTGAACGCTAATTTCCCTGCGGTCGCACTTATTCAAGATGAAGTTCCAAAGCATCCTGTACGCGTATATCAGGGGCCCGGAGTCGGTGTATTTACTTCGGAAATAAAGTTCCAAGACAAACAAGATATCATGTTTGCATCAACGGTTTTAGAGTGGTATACTAAAGGCGGTTTTGATAAATTGATTATTATTGATGGAATAGTTTCACCAGATAAACAACTGAACCAGGGAGAACTATACGGAGTGGGCTCATCAGAAAAAGCCCGTAAAGAATTGAAAAATGCCGGTATTGAACCAATTCAGCAAGGTATAGTTGCTGGCATAACTGGATTTTTGTTAGGTGAAGGCGATAGGTTGGGTATCGATGTTACTGCCCTATTAGCAGAAGCAAGTCCGATGTACCCTGATGCCCGTGCAGCAGCATTAGCAATTGAAGCTGTTTGTGATTTAACCGGTCTTGAAATTCCGCTTACTGAGTTACTTGAAAATGCTCGAGAGATTGAAAACAGTGTAAAAGAAGTCTTTGAGAAATCAATGACAATGTTGCCAGCGCCAGATGAAAGGGACGATTTTAATGACCCATCATTCGGTTGATCACTGATGATATTTTCTTACTACAGAAAGTACGGTTTCGAATTCAGCATCGGTAATAAACATTGGATCCATATCAGGATATCTTGCCGCACTATGGCCTAAAGCGATTAGATCATTTACAACATCATCCATTTTCGGTGCACCCTTTGTACCTGCTAATCGAGGCATTGCATTCAAACTTAGTAAAAGATGCTCGCGACTGAGTAAATCGGCAGCATCAGCAATATGTTTGACACTTCTTACCATTTCACGAGTTGCATATTCGACATCTTTTTCAATCCACTCAAGGTCACCATCGGTTAATTTTTCTAACTCTTTTTCACTTGGTAAGCAAGTCTGAATGGCGTTTTCCACCGTCATTCTACCAGCAATGTCCCTATCCATTAGTGGACCTGTCCACAAAGGGCCACTGGAATTTTTTATTTGTTTAGAATCAGGATATTTGATGAATTTGTATGGTAAATCTTGACATCGAAGTCGATAGCCAATATTATTTTGAAAATCAGAAGCTCCTTCCTTTGAGGTCTTCACTAATACGCTGACTCGAACGTGATGACCGTCAAATAGAGATAAAATCGGCTTTATTACTCTATCATGCATTGCTGCAACTTTAGCAATTAATCCAAGCAATACTCTTACCGCATCATCATGAGCATAATCATCGACAATTCCTTGAGAATCATATCGGCGCTTTTGTGAACTCAAAGAGGAACCAGTTAGTGCAGCTGTATCGGTTGCGGTTACTTCAAGAACACCAGTTCGCGCAAGACTTTGTATCGCAGAATCAATAAATGGTACTGGAGAACCAAACGGGTCAATATCTATCCATTGATATGATGCATCAGCCATGGCTAACTTCGCATCCATTTTTTGAAAGAAAATACCGTTTACTGATTCTCGCTGAGTCATTGAACCATATCTATCAAAATTCATCTCAACATTTTCGGTATATTTTGGCAAATTATGATTGTGAGAATTAATTGCCCAAGAAAGCGCAAAATCGTTTAGATCATTACCAGTTATTCGAAGCCTATTTTGCAACTCATTTGGTATTTCATTACGCCATCTTCTAATTCTAACTCCAGTAGAACACATTGCATCAAATGCTCTTATTGGTTTATCTTGAGATGTTAACCAATCATGTTCAAGAGCATCTTTCAGTAAGAGTACAGACCTTGTTCTTGACGGAGCCATTGCAGGATTGAGAAAACCTCCTCCTGTTTTTTTGGCTGGCCCTCGTGGCATGTGCGAAGGCCTTTCTTGTTCCGGTTGAAGGTGAACAATGGTTTTACCTTCAAGCCAAAGATTACCCGGCCAACCGTCAGGAATACTTGAGAAATCCATAGGCGACCATCCTAATCCAGTAGTCAATCATTCATCAATTCTCTCAAAGCAATTTTAGATATTCAGTTTGAGCCGTGATTATGGCAGACGAGTATAAGCCGATGGGAATGTCGATGGCAAATTTGACCATAGGTTATGGTGTAATGATGATTTTGTGGGGTATTGCGGTATCTTATTTATCAGATTCAAACTCTTTTACATCTTATATTCCCTCATTTGCGGGTGTATTAATGGTTATACCTGGAGTTCTAACCAATATGCAACCCGAGAAGAAAAAATTATGGATGCATGTAGCAGTAACTGTAGGGGCGCTTTGTGCCTTGGGTGGGACGCGCTTCTTCATGGTGATGTCTGATGGCATTGGATATGCTGCAGGTTCTAGCTTGATGTTATTCGTAACAGGTTCTCTTTACACATATTTGTGCGTGCAATCGTTCAAGCATGCTCGTAAATCACAAGCGGAATGAGGCGTAATAATGACTGACAAACCATTGGTTATCGATGTTGTTGATAATGGCGGGCAGTGGACTCACAGAGAGTGGCGTATGCTACGTTATCTCAAAGTAGATACTCAAATTATCGATAATACTACTCCGGTTGAAGATCTAAGAGAACTTGATGGAATAATTCTTTCAGGCGGAGCTGCAAGAGTGGGTTTAACTGGCGAGTTAGGTAACTGTGGAGCATATCTTGAACTTAATATTCCTATACTTGGGATATGTGCGGGCCACCAATTTATGGCTCGTCATTACGGAGGAGATGCACGAGAATCTCCAATTCCAGAATTTGGAGCCATGGAAATCAATCTAAAAAATGGCGGCGGTAAAATTTTCCAAGGAACTGCAGAGCAGCAAACCGTTTGGGAATCTCACAATGATGAGGTTCATATTGTTCCAGAAGGATTTTTTATCACAGCAAGTAGTCCGTCATGCGAAGTACAAGGCATGGAAAATGAAGCAGGAGACCGGTTTGGGTTACAATTTCATCCCGAAGTTAATGACTCGGAATTTGGCAAAGAAATGTTTGAAAATTTTGTTGAAATCTGTCGTATTAATCGAGATACAAACTAGTAAATTAAACACGGATATAAAAGTCCAATTGATTAGTCTAATGCATGTCAGAATCCTATTTGATTATAGGCGGTAGCAGTGATATTGCCCTTGAATTGATTACACAATTAACAGAATCAGGTCATTATGTGACTGTTCTAGCACGAGATGAATCAAGAGTAAACGGGCTTAAAGAATCAGGCGTTAATGTAGTGATAGGAGATGGATTGGTAGAAGATGATATTCTTTCAGCAATAGAGATAGCAAAGGAACAGGGAAACGGAGGCATTGCTGGAGCAGCTCATCTAATTGGTTCTATATTGCTTAAACCTCCACATGCATTAAAGTTAGAGGATTTTGAATCACTTATTAGAACGAATTTGACCAGTGCTTTTCTTTCTCTATCTTTGATTAGCAAATCGATGTTACGCACCGGCGGGGGCAGATTAGTATTCACTTCAAGTGTAGCAGGCAGTCTTGGGTTGGTTAACCATGAAGCGATTGCTGCTGCAAAGGGTGGTATTGAAGCAATGGTGCGTGCCGCAGCTGCAACTTATGCCCAGCGTAAAATTCGAGTTAACGCAGTCGCCCCAGGTTTGACAGAAACTAGGCTTGGGGCCTCAGTATTGAAATCAGATGCGATACGTGATGCAGCTGTATCTATGATACCAATGAAACGAATAAATGAGCGAGAAGAAATTGCTACAGTTATCAATTGGTTGTTGACTGATGCGCCTGATAATTTGACTGGACAAGTATTGAATCTGGATGGAGGAATGGCTAATGCCCGCAATTAGTGAAGCAAAATGGCGTAATGCATTGCCAATAAAGAAACTTAAAAATGGTAAAAAGAAAATGGTCACAGTAGATAAGAAACTACTACTTGTAGGCATGCAAGATGATCACTATTTTGCTACTGAAGCACTCTGCCGTCATATGCGATGGCCTTTAGCATGGGGTGCTAAGGTAAAAGATGGGTGCATTAGATGTCCGTTACATCAAACAACTCACAGAATCGATGATGGAGAGCTTGTTGAGTGGTCTCCATTTCCGTTATTTCCGCCTTATGGGAAATTGGTTGGAAAGATGTCCAAGAAGAAGAATCTCACTATTTATGATACAAGAGTACAAGACTCTCAAATCCAAGTCTATTTTTGATTAAACTCTAGCCATTAGTCCCATTTCTAGAGGTACAGATTTGATGAATCGGCTCATTATCTTATCATTCAAATTATATCTTCGCAAATAATGATTCAATAAGACAAGCGGCGCTGATCGGGGCAAAATTCCTTTTCTAAATCCATGAATCAACTCTACAACTTCTTGTTTTTCTGATTTGGTTAATTGATGCGAGAATCTCCCCAGTACTCTTTCCATAGTATGTGCAATGCGGCCTTTTTTGGTTAGTACATTCAATGCTTGCTGTGCTTCAGTCATGTACTCTAATGCGACATTTTCAGGATGAACTCCCTCATCAAACCGTGTTGCAATCATGCGCCCTAGAATCCGCTTCATTTGTGGAGCGCGGCTTAATAGGAATAACTTGTTTTCATTATGAAATTGCATGATTTTATTGGCATCCCAGCCGGTATTCCCAATGTTCTGCCATTCGTGGAAAAAGTGGACTCTAGACAGAAAATGCTCTGCTTGTTTTGGGTCTGTTAATCGCCCTTCTTCAATTACAGGAATGTGCGGGTTTAGTGATGTGAATACCATTGCAAATAATCCCCGCCCTTCTCTTACAGCCTGAGGGTTGCTACCGCGATATACTTTGACCCTATCAAGTCCGCAACTCGGAGAATCCTTTTTGAAAACAAATCCGCAAATCCCGGAAGAAGCTAATAGATCGGATTGAATCTCCGAGAATTCTAACATTTTGTCGGTAAAGTCATCACCATTCTTTGGGTTTATGAGCGAAAGTTTGCCATCATTTTTCACCAATCTAATTGTAGGTCTAGGCACGCCCATACCAATACCAACTTCAGGGCAGACTGGCACTAATTCAAGATGGTCTGACCATTTTCTTGATAGTGTCCTGAATTCAGCAGCATCTCCATTGTATCGGACCTTTTGACCTACTAAGCAAGCAGAAACACCAATCTTCGGATTACTTGACACAACTAACCATTAATTGATTCACTTATGAATAAGTGTTTAAGCCATCAACTCAAACTTATATTTTCAGATTTGCTTGTCGGGCAAGCATGATAATTTTCATGCTATGCTCAAGCATTGCTGCATTAGCCCATGCTTGATCTAAATCTGCACCAACAGCGTATGCACCATTGCCACGAATTACAACGCAACGCATGCCACCTTGATTGAGTGCTTCAGCGACTTGGCGAAGGAATTCACGTGGATTTTCCTCATCAGGGTCGACAATAATTACCTTTCCAATGTGTTCCTTGCCGATTTCGTCAATAGGTTGCATCAAAACAAGGTCCTTTTCACAACTCACAGCGGTAGCATATGCGCCATGACAATGGATTACTGCAGCTGGACCTCCTGTGACAATACTTGTCGAAGCAAGTAATACTTCTAAGACGCGCCAATCTTCTGGTGCACCTCTAGGTGGATCTGCATTTAATTTACCAGCACAGATGTCTTGTTCATTCATCCTTGGTAGCAAAGCTTTCTGCTTAGTTGAAATCAATACATCTAATCTGTCGGGATGAAGCATAGCGATAGAGCCCATGGCGGCTCTTACCAAACCATCTCTATCCAATTGCCGAGCCATTCTTGCCATATCAGCAACAATATGTGCGCCAATAACTAAATCTTCATGAATTATTGGCGGCATTGGTGGGTTTTCTAACTCCTCAATTATGTCAGCTGCACCACTCATGGAAAGTCTTAGTCGATCTACTTCTGCAGATAGTCGAGCAATTTCAGCCTCCTTGGCAACGATATCTTCCTCATTTAGAACCTCAGCATCTTCAGTTGTCGTCACTTCATCAAGGTCCTTTTCTTCAGTAGTTTCTTCATCAACTTCTTCAGTTGCTTCTTCAGAACTTTCTTCTACGGCTTCACCATCTTCTTGCTCAGTTGCTTCTTCAGAACTTTCTTCTAAGGCTTCACTATCCTCTTGAGAAGTATCATCATCTGTAGCCTCTACATCATTTGATTCAGAGGATTCTGGTTCAACATCATCACTCTCTTCTGCTGACTTTGAATCATTATTTTCAACATCTTCTTGACCTTCTGGGCCATCTCCATCATCTTTGGGAATTTTGGACGGTGGTCCAGATGGTGGGCCACTTGGTGGACCGGTTGGCGGCTTACTCGGGGGCCCGGACGGAGGCCCACTTGGTGGACCAGATGGAGGTTTGGTCGGAGTTTCATCTTCAGTAGTTGGCGGGCCACTTGGCGGACCTGATGGCGGCTTACTCGGGGGTCCGGACGGAGGCCCACTTGGTGGTCCAGATGGAGGTCCGGCAGGAGGATTAGAAACTGGCTCCTCGTC
>CETU01076615.1_pt1 | contig 10528 bp, 10 predicted proteins | sample 356531 | NCBI WGS metagenome assembly CETU01 (sample SAMEA2623488, study PRJEB7988) | marine metagenome | isolation source: saline water (ENVO:00002010), including
TCTGTGCCTCCCAAAGGTGGGAGGAGTCCAACCAGGCACTCAAGGAACAACCGCCCCAAGCGACCTTGGAGAAGTGGAAAGCAGCAACACAAAAGGTCTGTGCTGCCGCTTATGCCCCATACCGACAGGGAACGATTGATCCGCAGATGGTCGTTGGATGCGATGACCGACTGAACCGAGTTCTGTTGGACGAACTCAAGGGTTTGGGCAAATGAATCCACTTCTCCTCTCACTGGTACTAAGCACCCCTCAAGGTCTCTCAGTGCCCCAGGAGCATGTCCTTCCTGTATTCGGGTGTGGCACAGGGTGTCGGGTGGAAACAGAGCAGTTATCTCTTCCAGAGCAGATGCCTGATGGATGGTTGAGAGTCAAGGTCAGACAACGCAGATGGGTTCAGAAATGCGACTGGGAAACCAGTCCGATGAAGTGCGTTGATGAACCCGCTTCAGGCAGAGCAGGTACCCCAGTTCAGGACCTCTGGTTGTTTGCCAACTGCTCTGGGGAGAGGTTCGCCACCAGCAAGAACCCTGACCGCACCAATTCGTGGGAACAGGACGTGTTCTATCGGGAGGGACCATCAGCAGGAGAACCCAAGTTCCAGACCGTTGCGGGGAATCCCTTTATGCAATGGGCGAAGTTATGTCCTGCCGAAGCAGTCGAAGGACAGCAGCAGATACGAGACATGTTCCATGGATTACGCGAAGCACTTGAGAACAAGCAATGAAACGACTCCTCCTTTTGACCCTGCTCCTTCTTTCCGTTCCCGGCATGGCAGCACCTAAGTACCGCGTACAAGTCAGAAACCAATTCGTCGGTCTGATCTGCTGGGTGAACTGCCTTTGCTCACCACACAAAAAAGTGGTCAGGTCCTGGTCAATGCCGAAGTGAGCACGGATAAACCCCTGTTGACGACAGACATCGGCGTACATGCTGCCTTTGCCCAGCATCACTCGGTCATAGTTCCTAAAAGCAGTGACCTCCCCGAGACCTTCAACCAATCCCTGTGCTGCCTGAAGGCAGGGTCAAACCGCCCGACTAGCGCCCAGAAGTCCTTTGAGTGATTGGGATGGACCAGGTGGCACAACTCATGGACGACCACATAGTCAGCGATGGCATGAGGTGCCTTGATGATGTTCCAGTTGAAGAGCAACTGACCTCGGGAATCGCAAGACCCCCAGCGGGACTTGAAGTTGCGAACGCTGATCCCTGAAGGCGACACGCCGATCTGCTCGGCATAGCGATCTGTCTTGTCTGTGAGTCGCTCTAGTGCTCGGGACTTGTACCAAGAGTCCAGATACTGCTGGATTCGCTGCTGGCGCTGGTCTCCCTGCTCGGTGGGGCGAACAGTTGCCAGGAGGTACCCCCCGAAAGGCGTACGCCCACCTGATGCCCGTCCTGCACCTTCAGGCGGTAGTGACGACCCAGGTAGGGGAATGACTCGCCACTGACCAGTTCCTTGGTCTTCTGGGGCGGCATTCGCTTGAGTTCAGCAACCTTGGTGACGATCCAAGGGCGCTTCTGCTGAAGGATTGCTGCCACCCGCTCGTCGCCAAGGTCCTTAGGGACACACACCTGCAGGTCGCTGCCAACGATGTGGAGAGCAGCAGTTCGCCTTGGAGAACGAATCACCTCTACCTTCAGACCCAGCATCTCCTCAGGAACAGCGGTCATTTGAACCTGACCTTGGCGAGGTCCATAAAGCGATCAGTCACCTCAGCAACAAGGTCCTTAGATCCGAATGGGCGATCAAGAACGACCAAAACGTCGAAAGTCCCACTGCCGCAAAGGAAGTGAGACTTCGGAGAACCTGAGAGGACTTGCTAAGAACGGAGAGGGTGGGATTCGAACCCACGAGGGTGTGACCCCTACACGATTTCGAGTCGTGCGCAATCAACCGGACTCTGCCACCTCTCCACACGCCCTACAGGCGTGACTTAACTCTAAAGGCAGACCTTCGTTCCGCCTCCCTCCAACCAGCGCAGCTGGCGGCGATTGGGCTGAAACCCGAGCCAGATGCCATCAACAGGACCGAGCCTGCGCTGACGTTGCAGCGCCCAAAGGGCCTGAGGCACGGGCAACAGGCGCCAGCGCAGTTGACCGACCCGCAGCAACATCGCCTGGCCGCGATCCGTCAGCAGCTCCAGGGACAGCCCATCGCTGTGCAGGCGTTGACCGACGGCAAGACCAGCTCGTCCCTGCTGGGGTGCGACCACCCGATGCCCCAACCCCTGCCAGCAGGCCATCACCTCACTGGCCACGGGATCCAGCAGCATCACCCAGTCCAGCCGCCCATGGCCATGGACATCCGCCAGGCGGCCGGCCATCCGGCAACTGCTGGCAACAGCGGACGTGCTCACCAGAGCAGCTCGGCCCTGATGCCGTGCAAGCAACCAGTGCTGCCGACCGCGCTTTACAGCCACCACACCATCCGCTAACTGAACATGGCCGTGCACCAGCACAGCCATCAGTAACGGCACCAGTCCCATTCGCCGCCAGCGCCCCCCATCAGGCAACAGCCACGGCAGCAGCCCGATCACCAGCAACGCCACCACCCAGGGCTGTGGATGACCGGTGAGCAACCGCGCGGCGGGCCAGTGACTGATCCAGCGCACGATGGCGATCAGCAGAGCGGCCAGCTGCGCCACGGGCCAGGCCAACAGCGGAAAGACCGCCGCAGGCAACACCAATGACGCAAGGGCCAGACCCATCGCCGAGAGGGTCAACGGAGCCAGCAGCGGAGCCGCCAACAAGTTGGCCACCAGGGCGTAGAGGGGAGCTGAGCCAAAGTGCAACAACTGAAGTGGCAAGGTCCAGGCCATGGCGGCCAGCGGCACGGAGAGGGCTGGGGCAAGCCAGCCCAACCGCGCTGGCAACCGCTCCGCCCACCACGTCTCCAGGCCAGGGGCCGTGAGGATCAATCCTGCCGTCGCGGCAGCGCTGAGCTGGAAACCGATCGAGCGGGCCCAGGCGGGATGCACCAGCAGCATCAGGCTGAGGGTGAGCAGCAGCACCCCAAAGCCGCGACTGCGTTCGCCGGACTCTCGGATCAGCAGCGCCGTGGCCCCCATCAGCACAGCCCGCACCACGGACGGTTGCACTCCAGCGCAGACCAGAAAGATCAACATCGCCAACGCCGCCAGGGCAAGTCGAAAGGAACGTCCCAACAGGCGACCCAGCGCCAGTGCCGCACCCAGCAGCACGGACAGGTGGAAGCCTGAGGCCGCCAGGGCATGGGATAGCCCAGCCACCCGGAAGGCCTGGCGAAGATCCTCGGGAAGCTGCACCTGGGCGCTACCCAGCACCAGCGCCGCCAGCAGCCCCCCTTGCTCTGCTCCAGCCGCGGCCTGGAAACGGCCAGCGATCTGGCGCCGCAGATCGGCGATGGGGGTCCAGGGCCGATCAAGCACGGCAATGTCGTTGGCTCGCAACTGACTCCAGCTGCCCCGGGCCGCCAAGCGTTCTGCCGGACCAGGCAACAGGAAGTGGACGCCGGCAGCGGGTCGCTGCAGCGGCCCGCGAACCTGAATACGCCAACCCTGGCGGGGTGGATCCGGACAGTGCCTGAGTTGAAGTTCCGTGCGTCCCTGACGACGAACCCCATCGAGCCACTCCACCGCCACAAGAGCGGAACAGGCGTCATCAAACCGTCGGGCATCCGCCAGCAGCCGACCGGTCAACGTCACAACCGAGCGATCTTCCTGAATCGCCCGGGATGGATCAGACGATGGCGGCAGAGGTGCAACCCAGAGCAGACCCCGCAGCAGCAGGGTCAGACAGAGCAGCAGTGCGCAGGTCTGAACGGAGGGGAAACGGGGCAGAGGGCATCAAGCCGCTGACGCAAGCGTTCCCCCCTTCAGCAGCGGGAAGCCCAGCTCTTCCCGCTCCGCCAGCCAGGCCTCAGCCACCTTGCGGGCCAGGGTGCGGATCCGGCCGATGGTGGCGGTGCGTTCGGTGACGGAGATCACGCCGCGGGCTTCCAGCAGGTTGAAGGTGTGGCTGCACTTGAGCACGAAGTCCAGCGCTGGGGCCGGCAGCTTCTTCTCGATCAGATCAGAGGCCTCGGCTTCATAGATGGCGAACAGCTGCTTCAGCCGCTCTGGATCCGATCCTTCAAAGTTGAAGTGGCACTGCCCCTTTTCAAAGGGAAGCCAGATGTCGCCGTAATTGCGCTCCGCGTTCCAGCTGAGATCCCAGATGCTCTCAACGTCCTGCAGGTACATGGCCAGGCGCTCAAGGCCATAGGTGATTTCGATCGACACCGGTTTGCAGTCGATCCCACCGCACTGCTGGAAGTACGTGAACTGGGTCACCTCCATGCCATCGAGCCACACCTCCCAGCCCACACCCCAGGCTCCGAGGGTGGGGGATTCCCAGTTGTCCTCAACAAAACGGATGTCGTGGTCCGCCGCCTTGATGCCCAGGGCTTCCAGAGAGGCGAGGTAGGTCTCCTGGATGCCATCCGGCGACGGCTTGATCAGCACCTGGTACTGGAAGTAGTGCTGGGCCCGGTTGGGGTTATCGCCGTAGCGGCCATCGGTGGGCCTCCGGCAGGGCTCGGGATAAGCCACGGCCCAGGGCTCCGGACCAATCGCCCGCAGCACCGTATGGGGACTCATGGTGCCAGCCCCTTTCTCGGTGTCGTAGGGCTGCAGCAGCAGACAACCTTGATCTGACCAGAAACGGTTGAGCGTGCTGATGATGTCCTGGAAGTATGTACCCGGCTTGCCTGCCATCAAATGAATACCTGAGGTCAATTGCTGTAACTAGTCCCTGCAAGCGATGTCAGGGGATGGAGGCGGAATGGACTGCTGCCGTAACTTCGCTACGACAAAGTCGATAGAGCAGTGTTCAGCCGTGGAGCAGCCTAGGCCAGGACAGGGTTCTCACCCACCTGCTTAAAAGTCGCACCGTTATGACAGCCCCCCTGATTCGTTCAAGCAGGACCGAGCTCAGCCTCGAAAGCAAGCAAAAGCACCTGGCGCAAGGGGCTTAGACGGGCACATCACAACGTCCTCTGTCTTCCGCGAACAGACATTTTTATGCAACTCTCTCCCAACGGAGGGAGGACAAAACCCATTCACACAGGACAAGCAGTCGAAAGGGAGATAACCGAAGATCGAATACCGCTGAATACATGTCCTACAACCTTGTTCATGAGAACACCTAGTAGAACGTGGTGAATATTTCTGAAGGCGACCATCTGGCTCGCAAGCTTCAACGAAGGAATGATTCAGCCGTGGATTTCCATACGACCTGAGGCTCTTTGCTGCTTAATACCAGACAGAACAGAAGGCGCCTTTTAAACTCTCAACGAGTGGTTATTTGTCAACAGCGCCCTGATCCAAATGACTGCCTTTACCGACATCTCAATCAGGCCTGCTGACGGGGCTGATGGAATATCTGCAATTCTTACGAGTCACCGATGTGCATTTGCTCCATCCAAGCTCGATGTTTGGGAATCCCACACTGCAAAAGGAGATGTCATCCGAAATAATGATATCCCGACGCAATTCAATATATGCCGAAGCCATACTACTAGCTTTTCCTAAAAGCTAATTGCCCTAATCCGTCGACCTTCGTATTTTAAGCACATACGAAGTGTTTTATGAATCATGGCTGGATTCCCTGGTTTCACATGGTTTGCGACGGCCTAAACCTTTTGATGTATCCATCATTTCTCGAACAACCTTGATCTCTTTTGTCATAATTCAGACGTGACTACCTGAAGTGCTTCCTGCTATTGAGTCAGCCTCAGAGGTTTAATCCAGTCGATGCACCAGAAATCTCAGGGCAACAAACCAGCTTGCGACTCATCATCCAGCGACCTGAAGCGCTATTTCAAGCACACCAAGGCCAAACAGGAATGTACCCGCCAGAAGCCCTAACTCTTTCTTTGAATTAGCCACGATGAAAGCGGAGGCAACAACAACGATTGCCCCAACTAACCTAAAGGAAATCGGAAGAGACTCAATGTCAAGCGTTAACGATTTCTGCAAAGAAACGTGAAGCAATAATGCCACAGTTCAATCCTCTCACAAACGCCACTGCACTTATAGAAACTTCATGACGATTGCTCAGGGGTGCGTGGCTTCAGGAGGAAAGCTTTGAACGCCTATCTTGCGTCACTTTTGCGAATGTTGCTCATTGGCGCGTAGGGCAACGACCAATCCTCCCACCAGGCTGAGGGCGATGCGGGGTCTTGGGTTATGGGTCTGGCGTGACTGCCTGAAGTGTTCCCCTCACTGTGGGGCTTGAGGGGATGGCTTCTTGCGTTGTGTTCTCAGCTGGAATTTTTGATGTCGGAGCTGGCGGAGCTTCTCGAGATGAAGCTCATGCTCTCTACCACTCCAGTGATGAGCAGGGGCGACTCGGGCCTGAAGCTCCGTGATCTGGTTATTGAGGTCTCGCGCTGGATCCTCGGTGGAAATGACAATTTCACTCTGACCAGCAATCGGTGGCCTGACCGGTCGTCACTTCATCCGCAAAAAAGGAGGAGGCCGCCCCTCCCGGATGGAAGAGACGGCCTAGCTCGCTCGTTTGTGCATTGTTTGACCCTGGTTGGGGATACAGGGTGGAGTGAATTGAGAGACCAGCCCACCTACGACAGGAATGGGGTGACATCTCCTATTGCTCGCTTCCGACACCCCTGTGATGACGGAACAGGGGCCATGCCGTATGCCGTTGCCGGCGTCGGGCGAAGTGTCGGGCTTTCAGGTTCCTGGGGCCATGACGTCCAGGTGTTGAGCTGATCTCCTACGGGGCACCTGCAAACGGTGCAGAAGAGAGTCGACTGTTCTGACGTATTCAGTGTCGTCACAGACGAGTAGCTCACGGTTGGGTGGAAACTGTTGGAGCAGGGACCCAAAAGTCAGGCGACTTCTAAAACCTGCTCGGTTGGACCGTCGTCTCTCATTGACGCCTCCGATCTCGATGGACTCACTTTCGTCAGCGGACACGCACAAGGCAATCAGCCTTAACGCTCATTGCCAGAAAAGCAGCAGATCATCCAGGCTGTACCTGGCTTGCTGATGCTGATTACGGTTCAACCGCAGCACCCCAGACCGGTTCCGATTGATCTGCCAACCCTGCTTCATCGGCACAGCGCCTGGTACAGATGCTCTAGGCGGGAATGACTTGTGGCGGCAGCCCCTCCGTCAAGCGGCACGGGAATCAGGTCGCAAGCCACAGCACCAGAAACCAGCCAAAGCGAACGCAGAGATCTCCTCAGGGCCCACCACAAAGGGCTGCTCATCTTGGAGCTTGTTGACCTGAGCTTCGATCACGGATGAATCCTGGTTGTCCTGGGCGGTGCTGCCAACCCACTGATGCAGTCGACTGTGTCGTCCTAGCCAAGCTTCTCCCCAGTGAATGCAGACTCTGGGAGCTGCACTCGCTGGAAGGCAGCGTCTTCGCAACAGGAGAGATCAACGAATGTTGCGCGCCCCTTGGACTTGAGAGCCAACTGAACAGCCAGCTGCTTGCGGGCCATAGGCCTGAACTGAGTCAACAACGACATGGCCGTCCAGCTGTCAAAGCCGCAGCGGTAGACACAGGTTGTGCCGTCAGAAGCGGTCACACGGACTAGCAGCTTCTCAACCGGATCAAAGTTCTCGTCGTGTTGGGTTTTGATGCTGGCATAAACAATCCAGCAGTTAGGGAACTGGGTACCCACATCCATGAGCCATCGTCCAAGAGCAGGTAGGAACAGCGTCCACCAATGGCGTCAGTGGCACCTGATAGGAAAAGGGTTGTCATCATCGATTGCTGAAGCACTTCGACTTCAACGACGAAACCCGTGAGCCCTTGCGCGATGTTGTCGATACGGGAGGCATCAACAGGCACGATGGATCAGGTCATTGGACTCTCTGACAAAGGACGGTCTCATGACTGAAAACACCCAGAAAAAAGCCACTGAAAAGCGGCGAAGGACGAAGCAGTTGGAGTCATGTATTGACAAGCAGCCCGAAATGCAGCTATGTACTAGTTATCCAATGGGGGCAATCAATGCTGACTGGAAGTGACCTTCTCGCAAAGGTGAAGGAGCTTGGTGACGTTTCCAAGTCAGAGCTCGTAAGAGAGTGCGGCTACGTATCTGAAAAGAAGGATGGCGGTGATCGCCTGAACTTCACTGCGTTCTACGAGGCTCTGCTTGAAGCCAAGGGCGTTAACCTGAGCAGCGGTGGCGCTGCAATTGGCAAGGGAGGCCGCAAGCTGAGCTATGTTGCCAAGGTGCAGGGCAACGGCAACCTGTTAATTGGCAAGGCCTACACCGCACTGTTAGATTTAAAGGTTGGCGATGAGTTCGACATCAAGCTTGGGAAGAAAGCTATTCGACTGATTCCTGTTGGCGGCAGTGAGGAAGATGAACTGGCTTCTGATTCCACACAAGAAGAGACCTCCACTGGCAATGAAGCTGAGGAGAGGGTGCTGGTAACCGCTTGATCAGCAACCGCAGAAGTGAGGGTAACGGATACACCTCAGCCCTCAAATCAGTGCCCCGTCTCAAATGAGGCGGGGATTTTTATGGCAGGAGCGATTGAGCCAGTACCAACGAAGCAGACGTCTGAACTCTCGATTATTCAGGTCAGCCGACCTGATCATTTGATCCGTTCTTTAACCTATCAAAAAATCAAAAAAAACAGCAATCATATAGAACTGTCTTCTCGTAGTTTGATCTGGTGTATGGAGCCAAAGAAGTTGAATACGGCCAGGTCAACCTATTCAATGATGACACCACACGGCTCGGTTCAACGACGAAGGAATTGCGTCGTGGCCTCAATCCAGCTGAAGCAATAGGGCCGTCAGCACGTCTTCGGTGTCTTCGCGAAAACAGATCGACTGATCACTGATCTCCGCTGGGACTTCGGGCGAATCGCGATTGATTCGAATCAGCCGATTGGCTTGTGACCGGGAAGTGATCTCCTCCAAGGGCCAACGCACCCACATCGGTGTGCTGAAGCCAGACCCGATGTCAATCGACACGATGCGTGACCTCTGGTGCGTTCTGATCCACTTTTGCCAGGCCAATCGGCCGGCCTCCCAGGGTTCTTCGACAAACCAGCGGGCACAACGTACGTTGAAAAAGACGCGCTCACCGCAGTTGGGGCAGCGGGGGTGCAACGCCATCGGAAGCTTCTGGGTCAGTCGGTCCACCTCGGGCAGCAACGCATCAATCCATGGTTGGCTACTCCAGGTGTCAGTACTGCAAGGAATCCTGCACTGGCCAAGGCTGTAGTCCCCTTGCGGGGTGTAAATCGAGGCTGGGTCGAAGCCGTTGCGCTCAAACAACGCGTCGACGTTGGTGGTCACCACAAACGGATCTTGGAACCGTTCACTCAGTTGTTTCAGTTCCCGGTAGCAGGCGTGTGAGGTTGTGTTGTCGAAACGGGTTTCAGCGACGTTCTGCAGGTAATAGCCCCAGAGAATCTCCTCCCCAAGAGAGAAGTTGGCCATCATCCCGATCTTGCTGGTGATGCCGTACTGGAGCATCCCCGGGTAATCACGGGCAAATTTCTCGGCGCTGGTGAAGTCGTAGCCTGCCGCCGCTGACAAGCCAGCGCCGGCACCAATCAACAATGTGTCGGCGGCATTGATCGCAGTAGCCGCCTGTCGTATCCGTGGGTCGTTGCGGAGATCAGCCATGACGGTGCCCCTCTAAAACCTGCTCATACAAGCTTTCATCCCGACGACTGAAGACATTGAAGATGATGCTTTCAAAGCAATGCTGATGGCTATCCAGCCAGTTGCGAACGCTGCGCACCGCGATCGGACAGGCCAGTTCAGCCGGGAAGCCAAAAACACCTGTGGAAATGCAGCAGAAAGCCAGGCTGCGGATGTCACCGAGCCGATTGGCGAGATCCAAGCAGGCTTTGTAGCTATTGCTTAGTAAACGACTCTCCTTTGCGAGCTGGTCGTCACCGCGATGGATCGGCCCCACCGTATGCAGAACAAACCGGGCAGGCAAGTGGTAAGCCCGCGTGATTTTGGCGATGCCCGTGGGCTCGGGGTGTTCCTGCAGCTGCATGATCTGATGGCAGTCGTCGCGCAACCGCGGCCCAGCGATGGCGTGAATGGCGTTGTCGATGCACGGATGGTTGGGTCTGAAGCATCCCAGCAAGGCTGAGTTGGCCGCATTGACGATGGCATCACAACGCAGGGTTGTGATGTCTCCGCGCCATAGATGGAGCGCACCAGCGCTGCACTGTGCTTTTGGCACCGCATGGGTCGTTCGCTCCTGCGCTTCATCCGCCAGCAACCGATCGATCTCCAGCAGGATCGGTTGGGAAATCGTGTCCGGTGGACGTTGGATCAACAGGCTGTAGAGCCTCAGCCGGGCCCGCTCTGGGGTATCGATCGCATCCCCTGCATCACGGTCAGCGCTGAGTTCTTGGAGCAACTGTTGCACCAACGCCTGACGATCGGAGGGAGCCAGCCGTTGATGTTGGGTCGGCGTGGCACGCCAGGGCGTATCGAGCTGGATCAGGGCTCGGTAATCCTCAAAATCAACAAGTGGTGTCACGAAACGGTT